>CABFVV010000014.1_pt1 | contig 122634 bp, 80 predicted proteins | sample 8864751 | NCBI WGS metagenome assembly CABFVV01 (sample SAMEA5735770, study PRJEB23740) | soil metagenome | biome: forest; feature: forest soil; material: soil | place: USA | collected 2013-10-13 | depth 0.1 m | reverse complement strand
TGTTCTTGGGGCGTTGGCCTTTCCTTGAATTGTTAGTGGTCTATTAGCGTTGCCCCTGTGCGGGGCGGCACCTACTTCTCTTTGCCGGCTGCAAAGAGAAGTAGGCAAGAGAAAGCAGCTCAAACCGGTACTGCTAAGTGGGGGCCGTGGTTTGCTGCGGGTAGTGGTGCATCTGGAATCCGTGTTCTCCCACGTTTCGCGCTAGTGACAAAGGACTCATCAGCTCCCACTCCGCACTACGTGCGTCGCGGACGGGTCTGCATGGGAAACCACGGGCTTCGGTTGAGGTATGCGGGGGCCATCGGCTTCGCCTCGGCGACGCGCCTCCTCACTTATGAGCGAACTCCACTTCAAATGAAATTTCGACCAGTCCCACTTACACTCGCAGCGGCCATGCAATGACGAGTCACGGCGCCGGGCAAAACGCAAGAGCTCGAGCCCAAAAGCCCAAACGCGAGAGCACAAATGCAAGAGCACAAACGTGTGGGCGCGTGTGAGCTAAAACGTAGCGGGTGGTTTTGAGAAGTACGCTTCGGCGCGCGCAGCGCCGCCGGAAGTATGACTCCCTTGTCACTGACGTATGCAGGTGCACGAACACAGATTCCAGATGCACCACTACCCGTAGCAGGCCACGATGCCCACTTAGCATTAGCGGTTTGAGCTGCTTTCTCTTGCCTACTTCTCTTTGCAGCCGGCAAAGAGAAGTAGGTGCCGCCCCGCACAGGGGCAACGCTAATAGACCACTAACAATTCAAGGAAAGGCACTAAAGCCAGATCAAGGAAAGGCCAACACCCTAGGACCACTGACAAAAAGCGCCGCACAGGCAAAAAAACGCCATTTTCAACCCGCGCGCGCCCTACTGCGCCGCCAAGTCTCCGACGGCAATTCCTCAAACTGCCCCCGATACTCGTTCGAGAAATTCCCAAAATGCCAAAACCCCCACCGCGTAGCGACTTCAGTCACCGAAGCAGAACCTCGCAACTCACGCCGCACGTGATCGAGCCGAACAGCCCGTATATACGCTGAAGGATTCACCCCAAGCGTATCCTCAAACGCATACTGCAAAGTGCGCCGACTCGCGCGAAACCGAGCACATAGCTCGGCCACTGACAGCGGGCAATCCGGCGACTCTTCCACCAGCTCACGAACGCTGCGCACAAGTTGCCAGTTCCGCGCGGTACGCGCTTCGACATTCCCATGTGGATCCGCATCCCGCACTCCTTGCAATACCTCGGCAAGACCAAATATCACCGACTTCTCGAACGCCGCCGCCACGCCGCCATCATCGAGCAACGTCGGCGTCGCAGCCACGGCGTCAAGCAATTGCTTCAGCACCTCGCGAAAGCCCTGCAAGCGGACAGGATCGACATTCAATACGCCAGGCCTCGCGCCCAGCCGCAACCCAATTTCATCGAGCTGCGAGCGCAGTAAACGATCGCCAATCGCGCCAGGCTCGATCTCCAGATTCACCACCAGATGCGTGTCGGGCGATAAAAACTCAAACCCGCCATCGCCGGAAAACACATGCAGGCCGTCACGGTGACTCGTCTGCCCGCACAGCAGCGCATGCCCTTCGAGTTGAAATGGAATGCCCACGGCGAGCTTGGACCGCGCCACCTGGCCGCGTTGATAGACCGTGCGGTTCAGCCGCTCCACCAACACCCGCACGCCGCCCGCGGCGAACGAACTCACCGAGCCGTCGAAGGCGCCGCGCGAAATCTGGCAATAGCTTTGGTTCCACGCGTCGAGCAACATCGCCTGCTCGTCGATGTTCCGGCAACAGCGAATCTCGACGGCGCTGCTTGTCTGATTGACCGGCTGCATAGCTTCTCCCGATTCTACTGGCGCTCCCCGAAAAGCCTCGTGCCGGTCAGTGTATGCGAAAAAAAATTTACGTCGCAGTGTTGGAGCGACCCATCCGGGCCGCTCATGCGGCTTCCTGCGCCATGTCCGCGCAGATCACGAACACGGCGACCGCCAGATACGGCAAGCATTCAGGTTCAGATGTAATGAATTTGTCAGAAATCCGGATTTTTACGGGATTTTTACGTTTTTGCCAATTTTGGATAGTCGCCGCTTTTTGCCGCCCCTACTTTGTGCACAACGCAATGCAACACAACGCACTGGACACTAGAACGGGAGTCACGCATGAGCAGATCGGCAGGCAGGCTGGAAGGCAAGATCGCAATCGTGTCAGGCGGCGCGACCGGCGCGGGCGGCGCGGCGTCGCTGCTGTTCGCGCAGGAGGGCGCGCAGGTCGCCGTAGTCGATATCAATACCGATGCGGGCGAGGAACTCGTGACGCGAATTCGCGCGGCAGGCGGCACAGCCGAACTGTTTGCCGCCGATGTATCGAAGCGCGCAGCCGTGGACGCCGCCGTGGCAAACATCATGGCGCGCTTCGGCCGTATCGACGTGCTGTTCAACCACGCCGGCAGCATCGTCGTAAAACCGTTCGTCGATACCACCGACGAAGACTACGACTGGCTCATGAACGTCAACGTGAAAAGCATGTTCATGATGACCCGCGCGGTGCTGCCGCACATGCTCGCCGCGGGCGGCGGATCGATCGTGTGCACCGCGTCGATCTCGTCGGTCGCGGCCACGCCGCTCGAAGTGCTGTACTGCACGACCAAAGGCGCATGCGCCATGTTCGCGCGTTCGATTGCCGTCGAGTATCGCGACCGTGGCATTCGCTGCAACGCCGTATGCCCCGGTTTCATCGATACGCCGCATGGGCGTCGCGAAATCAGCGCGCTCGCGAAGTATGGCTTCGATGCGAGCGAAGCGGCGCTGTCGGTGCAGCAGGGCCGTCTGTGCGCGCCGGAAGAAGTCGCACGCGCCGCGCTCTTTCTCGCCAGCGACGACGCCAGTTTCGTCAACGGCGCACACCTGTACGTGGATAACTGCTTTACGGCTGCGTGAGCCGGTCCTTCGTCGCGCGGTCACGCCAGTTTGCCGCTTCGTCATAACCCTGTTCAAAGGATCGCGTCATGGACATCAACACGGCCGTGCCGTCGGCGGACCCCGCCGACAACGACGTCAAGCTGTTGCACAAGATGGGCTACGCGCAGGAACTGTCCCGGCGCATGGGGGCGTTCTCGAACTTCGCGGTGTCGTTCTCGCTGATCTGCATTCTGTCGGGCGGCATCACGTCGTTCCAGATGGGCTTGTCGGCGGCGGGCGGGGCGTCGATCGGACTCGGCTGGCCGCTCGGCTCGCTGTTCGCGTTGGTCGTGGCGGCGGCGATGGCGCAGATCGCATCGTCGTATCCGACAGCAGGCGGCCTCTATCACTGGAGTTCGATTCTCGGCGGCAAAATGTGGGGCTGGCTCACCGCGTGGCTGAATCTGCTCGGTCTCGTGTTCGTCGTCGCCGCGATCAACTACGGTACCTATGATCCGTTCTTTCGCACGCTGATCGCGCCGATGTTCGGTGTGAGTCCGGATTCGCTCGGCTGGTGGCAGCAGACGCTCTTTCTGACCGTGATCACCGCTTCGCAAGCATTCCTGAATCATCGCGGCATTCGCATCACCAGCAAGATCACGGACCTGTCGGGTTATCTGATCTTCGTGGTGACGGTCATGCTGGTGGTGTCCCTGCTGGTGTATTCGCCGGTCAAGATCGATCTGTCGCGGCTCTATACGTTCACCAACTTCACGGGTATCGATGGCGGCGCATGGCCCAAGCAAACCATCGCCATGGCGTTTCTGTCCGGCCTGCTGCTGACCGCTTATACGATCACGGGCTTCGACGCTTCCGCGCATACCTCGGAGGAGACGCATCAGGCGGCGCGCAATGTGCCGCGCGGCATCGTTGGCTCCGTGTTCTGGTCGACCACCTTCGGCTACGTGATGGTGTGCGCGTTCGTGCTGGTGATGCCGGATATCACTGCGGGGGTGAAGCAGGGCACCGGATTCTTCGAAGCGATTCTTGCACCGATTCCGGGACCGCTGCGCATCCTGATCGAATTGCTGATGTTCTTCATCAACTACGTATGCGGCCTCGCAGCCGTTACGTCGACCTCGCGCATGATGTTCGCGTTTGCCCGCGACGGTGGCTTGCCCGGCTCGAAGTGGCTGCGCAAGGTGAATGCGGCACACCGCACGCCGGGCGCTGCGATCTGGACCTCGGCAGTGCTGGCGATCGTGGTGACGTTGTACGGTGATGCGTTCACGGTGCTGAGCGCGGGGAGCGCGGTGTTCCTGTTCATCTCTTACGCTATGCCGATTGCAGCCGGTATTTTCGCCGAAGGGCGCACGTGGAAGGAAAAAGGGCCGTTCCAGTTGGGCATGCTGTCGAAGCCATTCGCTGTTGCAGCGGTGTTCGGCGCACTCGTGCTCGCCTATGTCGGCATGCAGCCGCCTAACCAGAAAGTGGTGTACGTGATTGTCGGTTTGCTCGCGATACTGCTGGCGATCTGGTACGGCGCGGGTGTGCGCAAGAGCTTTGCGGGCCCGCCGATCGGCAAGGTGTCGAAGGAGCGCGAGCAGGAGTTGAGCGGGATGGAGGGGCGACTGGGGGAAAGCTGAAGGAAGGCTGAAGCTCTGCGAGTGCGCGGCCAGACGCCGCTACCCATGTCTGAAAAAATAACGTCAGCCGGCCCTGAAGCCGGCTGACGTTTTTATTACATCTACCGCATGATGTGGCAGTTGCTAATTAGATACCGACGTATCCCACCGGCACCGTCGCGTTGGATTTGGCAACCGACGCGTTGTTCGACACCACATACACCGGCGATTCGGTCAGGTTGAGCGTGAGCGTACCGTTGCTGTAATTCGCGCTCGACGCATTGCCCATCATGTCGACCACCTTCACCGTGCCGCTCGTGCCCGGCGCATCCACCGTGAGGCTATACGGCACGCTATAGCTCGAGCTGAAGCCCACGCTGGCGTCCCACACGCTATTGTTGTGCGCCCACAAGGCGGTGATCACCGCGCCGTTGCCCACCTGCTGGAACGCGTAGGCGTAGACGCCGGTCGGCGTGCCGTTCACCGCTCCGAGCGTGTGCGTGCCATCGAGCGTGTGCGTCATCGCGCTGATCGCCATCGCAACCGGCTTCGGACTGATGTTCGTCGCGCCGAATGCGCCTTGCGCGTCGTTCAGGTCGAAGAACGTGCCGTAGCCGACTTCGCCCGGATAGTCCGCACCGTAGAACACGTAGGTCTGATCCGCGCCTTCACCCAGCGTGATGATGTGCATGCGTGCCGCGACCGCCGCTTGCGCGTACAGCACGTTCGCGCTCGGATAGTTCGGACCGTACGAGGTGCCGAGGTCGTAGCTGATGCCGGCTTCCGTCGAGAACAGCTTCATGCCCGTTCGGTAGTCGGTGGCCATTTCAGAGCGCAGAGCGCGCATCTGGCCGCGCAGCGAACCTGAGGCGGTCGACGGGTCACTGTCGTAGCGCTCCGGCGGATGCGACGGCGAAGTGCCCGCGTCGTAGTAGCCGTGCGTTGCCACCGCGTCGATGTATTTGCCGAAGCCGAGCGGCGCGAGGCGCTTCAGACGCGTCGTGGTCAGGCTCGGGAACGCATCGGCCGGGCCCATCACCACCGCGCTCGAATCGGTCGAATGGATGCCTTGATAGACGGACTGATACAGCGCGATGAAATTGGCGTCGGTGTCGGTCCAGAACTGGTTGGGCTCCCACGTCACCTGATAGTAGTTCGCCGACTGGGTCGGGAAGTACGCCGCGCGAATCGCGCTCGATTCCGTGCCGACGCGGCTCATGTAGCTCTGGTAATACGAAAGGCTGCTCGGCACGCTCGTGTCGTCCTGGAACGCACCGGTGCTGCTCGCCCAGGCAGGGATGCCGTCAAGACGGATCAGGCGCATCACGTTGCCGGTCTTGTAGAACGGATCGAGATTGTTCGCTGACGGATTGAAGGTGTTCGCTCCGTTCGGTTCCATCGTCGAGAGCTGGCGGTCGTCGATCGTCGACGAGATGCCGAGGTCGGCCAGCAGGGCGCCGTTGTCGTTCGCGCCCTGCATGCCGAAACGGTGCTGTTCCTGATGCGCGTAGGTGACCGCAGGCACGACCTGGGACAGGTTCGGCAGCACACCGAAGGTCGCGATGCCGACCGGGCGCGTGCCGGCCTGTGGCAGTTGACCGCCGTTCTGCGCCAGCGTGCCCGTTGCGGCGAAATAGCCGGCGAGCGTCGAGGTGCAGTTGAGCGCGATGGTCTTCGAACCGCTCGGGACGGCGGTGCTGCCGCTCGCCGCCACTCGACCGATGGTGTCCGTGACGGCCCAGTTCAGCGTGTCGGCGTTCGGTACGTTGGTGCTGAAGGCGAGCTGGAACGCGCTGCCGGAAGCGAAGATGCGTGTGCCATCCGCGCTGGGCGTGTCGGCGGAAATGGTGGCGCTGCCGGAGCCCGCCGAGACGGCCGGCGACGTGCAACTGAGTGTCGCGACGGTGTTGCCCGCGCCGTTCACCGTGGCGGTGCCGCCGGTGCTGCTGTTGCCGGCCGCAGTCGAGTTGGACGAACCGTTGAGCTGGGTTGTCGCGTTGCTGCTAGCACCGTTACCGCCGCCGCCACCACCGCAGCCCGCTAGCGCGAGAGAAAGTGTCGAGAGTAGGAGTAGTTGTGATTTCATCAATCTCTAACCAATGCGTTTTCTGAACATTCGTTGGGCTCTTCGCGCAAAGCGCGTTGGGAGACGGAACGAACATCGGGGTTCAATTGCAAGCCAGCCGATAACCGAGGCTTCGACACTGGCCGTCCTGGATGCGCAAACCATTCGTTCGCGCGAAGGTGTGATGCCTTCCCGGGTTGTCGGCCCCGAACGCATTTCTCTGCAGAGAAATTCTTATCGTACGAATCCATGCCACTCGTCATGGCGGATCTGGCGGAATCGGACGACCGGGGAAGGTGTGACGAAAACAACGAACGTCTTGAGGAACAGCGCAATCCACATCGAAGTGCTTGAGTCCATCGCGCCATTCGATGAACTTTTTACTGTCCTGTAAGCAAGAAAGGCTCTGATGGGAAGAATCGACAGCAACAATACGCATTAGTATGTTTAAAAGAAGTAACGAGTCGTTACGTATGAACATTGATGCAGTACTAATTGCATTGATCGCATCAAAAAATAGGTATGAGGGGATCAGTCTTTATCCGCCATGTGAAAGTGGGGTCGAAAAGATTTGTAACGGATGCCTAACTATATGAATCGGGATAAACCGCGGAGAAATGGGTGATAGCCCTCATTCCATAGCCGATTGAGTCTTGGAGATGGCGGAAAAGTGCTGGGCCTTCGGTGTAACGTTTCCTCGCGATAGTGACTTCGCGGCGGAACTGTCGCTGTTTTACGGAGACGAGGCTGCGTCCCGCGAAAGGGACGCGCCAGATAAACGACGATGGATGCCGACATTTTTTCGGGACCGGTACTTGCTGCTCGGCTTGTCCATCCGCTGCGCAAAAAAGGCGGTTATCCAGAGAGATAAATCGTGAGAATTCTTCAGTTGGTTCACGCACCGCGACTATCCGGGGCGGAAGTACTTGTAAAGGGGCTCGCGATTCAGCATCAGCGCGGCGGCCATGAGGTCTGTATTACGTCGCTGCTTCCCCAGCAGGACGATTTCGTCGGCATTCGTGCCGAGCTGGAAGCCGCGGGTGTCACCTGTCTGTTCCCGAGCAGCCCCCACGGCAGGGTGGGCAAATTGCTGCACCTGTATCGCGTGGTACGCCAGTTCCGCCCCGACTTCATCGTGGCGCATGCCACGCTCGCCGCACTCTATGTCCGGCTTCTGCCCGTGCACACACCGATCGCCTGGGTGATGCACTCCGGCGTCAACGACTTCGAGAACGGCGCGCTCAAGCAGGCCGAGCGCCTGCTGTCACGGCGGGCGAGAGCGATCATCGGCGTGTCGCAGAAAAATATCGACGACTACCTGCGAGAGATCGGCAAGCATCCGGCGATGGTTGTGATCCCGAATGGCGTTGACGCGTCGCTGTTCGCCGAAGACAACAACCCATCCGCACCGGATATCTCAGTGCCTGCGAAGCAGATCGTTCAGCTAGGCCGCTATATAGAAGGGAAGAGCCAGTTGGACACGATTCGCGCGTTCGAGCGTGTCGTGCAGAGCGAGCCTGAAGCGCGCCTGCTGCTGTGCGGAGTCATCGAGGAGATCCCCTATTACGAGGCGGTGGTGTCGCTGGTTCATCAGCTTGGCCTGGACAGCCGCGTGACGGTATGCGGGCCGCGCCTGGATGTCGCCGCGATCCTTCGCTCCTCGCGTGTCTTTGCCATGCCTTCGCGTTTCGAAGCGCAGAGCATTGGCTTTCTGGAGGCGCTCGCCTCGGGTATTCCTGTCGTGGCGAGCCGGATTCCGTCGTTCGGCTTCGCCAGCGGATTTGCCGGCGTCAATCTCGTCGACACGGCCGATCCGGAGGCCTATGGCCGCGCATTGCTCAAGGCGCTCGACATGCCGCGAGCGAACCGGCAACTGGCGGGATACACATTGCGCGACACGGCAGACCGCTACATGACGATCGCGCGGCAGTTCGTTCAGCCGCTGCGCGTTTCGACCTGAACCGCGTCGGGTCGATCGGCTCGCGCTACTGCGTCAACCGGTCGATCCGCACCGTCTCCGAGAACAGCCCCGGCAGTTCGCCGAGATCCTGGGCTGCGCCCAGGGCGAAACCATCGCCTACCGGATAGCGCGTCAGCGCCGGTGCGCCGCCGGTGAAATAGAAATCGCCGAGCGTCGCGTCGGTTCTTCGATAGAGCACGAGTGCCGCATTGCGCTTGTCACGCACGAAAGCCGGAAAGACATCCGACCACGACATGCCGCGCAAGGCCGCCGCCTGGACCGGCACGGCGTTTGCATCCGCTGTGTCGAGCGTGGCAATGTCGATGACCGCGTCCTCGTTCGTTCCGTCGAGATGCGGTGTCAGAAGAATCAGCGTATTGCTCGCTTTGCCGTGCACGGCCCCGACCGTCACTTTGACGAAGTCGGGCAGGAAACTCGCCGGCAATAGCTTGCGTTCGCCGACGGTCATGCGCGTGCCGTCGTTGGCGATTGGCGTGAGTGCGAGCCGGCCGTCCGCACCCTCCACCGCGACCAGTGACGCGCGTGATCCTGCAGTCTGGACTGCCAGAAGATTGGCGTTTTGCCGCAGGGTTTTTGCTTGTGCCATGAGCGTCGGCGCTGAGGCCACTGAGCCCGCTGAGCCTGTGGACGACGCCATCCAGAGGTCGAGCCCGCTATCGGCGCGTTTCTGTGCGATCAGCACGTCCGTATGTCCGGTTCCGCCGAAGTCCGCCGCCACATATTGCTGCGTCAACGCTGGCCTGAACTCGCGGCTGGTCTGAAGCCAGAGACGTGGGGCCTCGAAGCGCTCGCCTGTGCTGCGGAGCAACCAGAACGCGGTGCCACCCTGGCGCGCGGTGATGACCATCAGGTCCGCCTTGCCGTCGCCGTCGAAATCGCCGAGCAGGAAGCGCGCGCTATCGAAACACAGCTTGTCATCCGCGCAACTGGGCGCCGTGGCGCGAGGATCGAAAGGGACAGTGCCGGCGTACCAGAGGGCGGGGGGCGACGCTTTCACGAGCGACGCCGCGTACACGTTGAAGCCGGGTCCGTCGTGTTGTCGCTGCACATAGACCGCGGCTTGCTCCCCCGTGCCGCCAATGTCGCCGACCATCGCGGTTGCGAGCCGCAAATCGGTCGCCTGAGTGCGTTGCGTGGTCGCCCAACGGTAGCGTGTGGTGAGCAGGGTGCAGCCGCGCATGGTGAGTTTGGCGTCGGTTTCGCCAAGACAGTGCCGCAGCGGCGTGTAGACGAGGCCGAAGTCCCACGGCGTCCAGCGCTGCGCCATGTCCCATTGATCGCAGGTTTCGGAGATCAGATAGCCGTCGCGTTCGGCGATGCATTGCGAAGTCGCGACGCTGACGAGCGCGGCGTTGCGCGGATTGCCGGGATAGACAGTCACGGGATCCCAGCGCCATTGTTGCGTGGATGAGCCCGTGCACGCGGCGAGTGTCGGCGCCTGGCCGCTGCCTGCGGAAGTTAGACAACGGCTCGCCGCCGCGTTGAAGAGCTGAATGGGATGCGATTGGAAATCCGCGATGCGGCGATCGCTGCGATCGGCGAAGGCATAGCGTCGCGCGACCCAATTACCATTCCACTGAAACTCGCCGAATACATGCGAAAACTCGCTGCCGTCGACAGAAAAATAGCTGGCGACGATGTCGCGCTTGCGCTGAACCTCAGCCGCCGGCACATTACCGGGCCAGTCGCCGGTCGGATAGGTGATGTGGTATTCGATCGGCACGCTTTTGTTCAACGTCTGGGCGACGTGACGCGTGATGCGCGCGGCGTAGATGTGATCGGGATGCTCGAGAAACGGTACGGTGTCCGGATTGAGCGTGTAAATCTGCGACGCCCCGGCGAGTATCACTTTCAGTGTGGCCGACAGCGAGGCCCGATCGTATTGCACACGCACGGAACCGTCGGCGTTCATCGGATAGGTGGAAAGCGTGGCGTGCTGTTCCCACAGGAGGCCGAGCGGTTCGCGGCCGCCGCGCACGGCGCCGCCGGGCAGGCGGAATTCGAGCAGACGGACTTGCGGCTTCGCCTTCAGCACCATTTGATGCACGAGCTTGCCGGCGATCGGAATATTCGTTTCGATCCATTCGTCAGGCACCCCCGCCATGCGCGCATACGCGAGCCGCGAGGCCCGCTCGCGGGTCTGCACGTAAGCGAAATCCGCACCGTTGGCGCCGCCGATCAGATGGACGGTGGTGATGCACCAGCCGGCGTCGAGCCGTTCGCTGATGGCGGGGTCCACAAAAAGAAGATCGTCATCGAGGTGGGCGACGACCGTGACCAGCGTCCCGGCGCCGCAATTTGCCGCGCGCGCCGCACCGGAAAAGAGAGTGAAAAAAAGTAGCGCTAGAAAAGCAATGGATGAATCGCGAACGAGCCTGGCTGCCGATGATCGCATGTTTGATTCGAACCCTGACGGTGAGCTCGATCATACTGTACTGGCGTGGGCCGCCACGTTGGCGAACTCACAGTAAGCAGCACTTTGCGTGCCGGCAATGGGTCATGCGGATGGCGGGGCTGTTGGCGCGAGCGGTGGCCCAAACTCTGCCGCTAACGGAAGTAAGCCTTGGTGTTCTCGTGAACATCGGCGCGTGCGAGCAGCTCCGAAGGTGCTAGCCAGAGATAGTCGCTGTGCTGGTCGAGCCGGCCGACCGAGATGGTGCTGGTGAACTGCAGCGCATAGGCGAGCACGATGTAGTGCGTCGAGACGTCAGGCTCGGCGGCAAAATTGTCTTTGTAGTGGTGCTCGAAAACGCCCTCGAAGCGCGCGGTCGAGCGGTTCAGCCTGCCGATGCCCAATTCGGCGTCGGCAATGCGGGTGAACGCTGCGTCGAGCGTTTCGTCCTTATGAATGCGCCCGCCGGGAACGAACCATGTGCCGCGGGCAGGGCGATTGCGCCGGTGGCCGATCAACACGCGGCCCTCGGCGTCGCTGACGATCAGATCGATCGCGACCAGCGGCGTCAGACGCACCACGTCCAGGAAATCGATCTCGGTCAGCATTCCATCTCCTGCAGGGCGCGCGTCGCGTTGAGCGCGTGGTGATCGTGAGGCGATGCTGAAGGCGCTATTAGTCGCCATGGTGCTCATCATCCCGGGTGAGACGGCTTGAGACATTCGCCAGCAGCAGTGCGACCAGAATCGCGCCGACCGTGGCGAAGAGAAACGCCCCGACCATCCCGGCCAGCACCAGCATTGTCCATGCGAGGCCGTTCATTTCTCGGCTCCAGCGCGTTGATATGCATGCGAGGTAGTCTCCGTCTGGATTCTACGGGTGTAAGAAACGACCTGCCCTGTCACATCACGCCGAAGTATCGTCGCGTCTCGACAGTAAGCGTTGCCTATCGAAGGATCCACGGCGGCGCGCCATGCGCACCCCGCACTCCGCGCGGCACATCTAGCGAGGCACGTAACCCTCCGGAGTCGTGACCGCGTCCTTGAACACGCCGGCGTTGGCGGACACCACATAGATAGGCGTCGGCGACAGCTTGAGGCTCGCGACACCGTCGCGATACGGCAAGCTCGATGGGTTGCCCATCATGTCGAACACGGTCACTTCGCCCGACGTGCCGGGCGCGTCGACACGCAGACGATAGTCCGCGCTCTGGCTCGCGCTGAAGCCGGTTTTGGCATTCCACGCGTCGTTGTCATGCGTCCACAGCGCCGTCACGACCTTGCCGCCGCCGAGCCGGCGGAACGCGTACGCGTAGACGCCTTTGGGCAGACCTTTGAGGGGCCCGAGCGTATCCGTTCCGTCGATGATCCGCGTCATCGCCGCTACCGCGAGGGCGGCGGGTTTGGGGCTGATGCGAGCGGCGCCGTAGGCGCCATTCGGATGATCGAGTTCGAAGAAAACACCATAGCCGGGCGCGGCGTCCGGCATGTCCGCGAGGTAGAACACGTAGGTCATGTCCGCGCCTTCGCCGAGCAGGATGAGATGCGTGCGCGCCACGACCGCGGCTTGCGCATACAGCACGTTCTCGCCCGGATAGTTCTTGCCGTACGCAGCACCAATGTCGTAGCTGATGCCGGTTTCGGTGACGAACAGCGGCGCACCGGGTTTCAGGTATTGACGCAACTCGTGACGCAGCGCGCGCATTGCGGCGGGAAGCGCGCCCGGCACGGTGCCCTGGTTGCCTGGGTCGGCGACGCGCTCGGGAGGGTGCGACGGTGTCGTGCCGATGTCGTAATAGCCGTGAATGGTCATGCCATCCATATAGCGGCCGATCCCGAGCGGACCGAGACGGCGCATCTTCTCGACATTGACTTGCACCGAGGCATACGTCACACCCATCACCACGGCATGCGGGTCCGTCTGATGAATGCCCTCCCAGACGGCCTTGTACATCGCGACGAAATTCGCGTCGGTATCGCGCCACGGCAGGCCGCCGTCGGCGTCCGGTTCCCACGTCACCTGATAGTAGTTGTCGCGCTGTTTGGGGAAGTAGGTCATCCGCGTGCGGTTGGACTCGGTGCCGACTTTGGCCATGTAGTCCTTCATTTGCGCGAGCGAGGTCGGCGCATAGCTGTGCGTCTCCTTGCCGGTCGGACTTACCCACTGAGGAATACCGTCGAGCTGGATCAGACGCATGATGTCGCCGCGCCGAAAGTAGGGAAGCAACTGCTTGCTCGCGGGATCGAACGTGCCCGCGTTTTTTTGCTCTTCCATATACCAGTTGCGATTGTCGTTCGCCCACGAAAGGCCGAGCGCGGTATAGGCCGGGCGATAGCCGTCGCCGTCGCAACAATGCTGTAGAGGCGCCAGGTAGGCGGTGCCCTGTCCGCCGAATCGATGCAGATCTTCATACGGAAAGCGTACGGCGGGTAAGGCAGCGGAGGTGTCAGGCAGCACACCGAAAGTGGCGATCCCTGCAGGACGTGTGCCGCGCGATTCGAGCTGGCCGTGGGCGCGTTCCAGCGAAGCGGAAACGGCGAAGTAGCCGGCAACGGTCGAGGCGCAACTGAGGGTCGACAGCGTGGCGCCCGCCGCAACGGGGAAGCGGCCGCTGGCCCGCACGGCATTCCAGCTATCGCGGATCTGCCAGTTGAGCGTGTCGTTTTGCGTAGGTCGTGTCGTGAAGACGAGCGCGAAAGGTTTGTCCGCTGCGAACAGGCGCGTGCCGTCGCTCGGCGTGTCCGCTTCCAGCAGATCGCCGTTTGCGGCCGCGCGCACCTGCGAGGCGGGCGCGGCGCAGCGCAGACCCTGCCCGGGCGGTGCCTTCAATGAAGTGGGCACCGTGGCTGCAGATTCCGTCGCGGCGGCGGGCGCTGCGTCTTTTTGCGCCGGGACGGCGGCCTCGGCCTTGGCCGCCGTACTCGAATCAGCCGCAGTGACCGCAACCGCGCAGCGCTTCTCCACACCGGGTGCAGGATCGCCGAACACACCGTTATTGCAATCGGCGCTGGTCGTGAACGTCTTGATGACATGTTGCTCGACCGTGCCGTACAGCACGTCGCGCGTACCGCTGAACCGGCAGGTTCCATATTCCGCCGCGCATGCTGTCCACTTTCTGCCGTCGACCGTCAGATCGGCATTGCTTGCGCTGTCAGGACCGGCTGAAGCCGCTGCCGCACTACACGAGGAGGCCACGATGCCCAGCAGGATAAACGCCGCCGCCCAGGCGGCAACGCGCAGCACTAACGCGTGGGCGGCACAGGTGCCGAAGGGTGGTTGCAGCGCGCGATATTCGCATACATCAGACATGTGTTCCCCGTGTCGTTCGACGCATAGGTTCCGGCATGTTCCAACGATAAGGCGTCACCGGATGACTAGTTGACCAGGCCAGACCCGCCTCAGGCTACCTCGTGTCGCAATGTGTTGCGGAAACCGCATAGGCTATTTCCGCAATTCGATGGCGGAAACATACCGGCTCTCATCCGACAGAATCCGCCATTGGCCCGTCTATTGCCGGGCGGGCTAAAGTTGTCTTATTGCAGTGTTTCACGTTTGAAACATTAATCGTCGTGTTTATATTCTCCAGATCCTATAACAGCGAATTAAATAATTTTGTCTCTCGAAAAGTGCTTATATTAGAACCTGCTTTACATGTCTCCGCTGACCGAATATATCGTCAGAAGAAACCTCATCGGGCATCTGGTAAGAGCAATGAGTGGTGCAAGCAAGGCGGCTGCGCTCATTCTGACGACGTGATGGAAAGAAGTCACTTCAAATCCGCGAAATGATGGGCGGATCAAATTGCAACTCAAGCATTTCGAGTAGCGATTGTATGTGCGTCAACGCACAAAAAATCACATTAAATTAGCATTAAGATTCGCAGAATGTGAATTCATTCATATGCAGAATCGGCTTTTAATTCATTGAAAAAATAGTAGTGGAGTGCTTGTTCCGAAAATCACTGGCTGGCCACCATATCGAAACGCCAACATGTCTGCACTTTCGGTCATGGCGGCTAAATGCTTGATTGGGGATGACTATGATGCACTGCACAGAACATTCGTCTGTGTAGGCGTTCAAGGTTGAAAAGTAGATCCGTATTCTGTTGAGAGGATGACTATGACCTGCGCGAGTCTCGAGTCTGCAATGCTGCGCTGGGTGCACGCACCGAACAAAGGTATGCGTCGCATCGCAATCCTGATGTTCAACGACTGCTCGCTGCAGGGCGCGGGCGTGGTTGCCGAGGTGTTTCAGGCTGCCAACGAACTGGCATCGTCCGGCTCGGGTGGCTGGTTGTATGACGTTTCCTTCCTGTCGGCCGACGGCGGCATGGTGACCTCGTCATCGGCACTGCGGGTCTGGACCGACGGGCTCGACGCGCGGCATTACGGCGGCTTCGACGCGTTGTATGTAGCCGGTGGCAAAGGCGCTTTCGCCGCAGCCGGCGACGAGCGGCTGATCGCCTGGTTACGGCGCGTGCGCCGCAACACCGGCATGATCCGGCCGATCGCGGAAGGGCGCGCGCTGCTCGAGGCGGCTTATGTGCCGGACATCAAGGAAAGCGCCGAATTCCACCAGCCGCAGTCGATGTCTTCGCGCCAGACCGAGCAGAACGGCGATGCGGGTGACCGGCTTGAATCGATGAGAAGCGCGCTCGCCATGATCAAGCGCGATCTCGGCGGCGCGACCGCCCGCACGGTGGCCGAGCGTCTGCTTGCCGATTCGTGCTCGAACCTCGCACCGCTGCTTGGTGAAGACGGCGGTTTGAGCCCCGGCGACAAAGTGCGCGCGGCGGCCCGCTGGCTGCAAGAGAATTGCCAGCAATCGATTTCGATTGCCGATGCGGCTCAGTTCGCCGCGATGAGCGAGCGCAACTTCCTGCGCCGCTTCAAGATGGAAATGGGCATCACGCCCTCGAGTTTCCTGTTGCATGAGCGCCTTGCGGTGACCTGCAGCCTGCTGACCGAGTCGGAATTGCCGGTGGACAAGATTGCCCGGCGCACCGGCATGGGTAACGGTGACCGCCTCGCGAAGGTCTTCCGCAAGCGGATGAGGATTTCCCCGACTGAGTTCCGGATTCAAAGCCGCCGCATGGTCGGCGGATAGCGCGCGCCGCGAACCGCGCTGAGCGCGCCCAACACGCAGTCGTTTCGTACCGTGCTTCGGTAAGTATTTCCTTGACCTCAAAGAATTATAAGGATTCCGAATATGTTGACTAAGGGATTTGTGAGCGCTGCGTCGGCGAACCCGGACGGCGCCAGTGCCGGGACCGCCGGTGCGCGTTGCGCGCGCATCGTCCCGGTCATTCTTGCGGGTGGCTCGGGCACGCGGCTGTGGCCGGTGTCGCGCGAAAACTTTCCGAAGCAACTGATCGACGTGGTCGGTTCCGACTCGCTGCTGCAGGCGACCGCGCGGCGTATGGACGGCTTTCCCGCCGGCTGGAACGTGGACGTGTCGCCGATCATCGTGTGCGGCGAAGAACACCGGTTTGTGATCTCCGAGCAGCTTCTGGAAAACGGCGTGGACGCGCGTCTGATCGTCGAGCCTGCGCGGCGCGATACGGCGCCGGCGTTGACGCTCGCCGCGTCGCTCGCGTGCGCGGACGGCAACGACGCGATTCTCATCGTGATGCCGGCCGACCATTCGATTGCGGATGTGCCTGCGTTGCAAGGCGCGCTGGAACGTGCGGCCAGGTACGCGGAACGGGGTTCGATCGCGACGCTGGGCGTGCCGCCGACTCGCCCCGATACGGGCTTCGGCTATATCCGCATCGGTGCGGAATTGCCCGACGGCGGTCATGCGATCGACGGCTTTGTCGAGAAGCCCGCCGAGGAAATTGCCGCGCAGTACGTCGCTGCGGGCACGTATTGGTGGAACGCCGGGATCTTCGTCGTGCGGGCACGTGTGTGGCTCGATACGCTGAAACGTCTGCAGCCTGAGATGCACGCGGCCTGCGAACGCGCATTCGCGAACGGCCGCACCGAAGGCGCGTATTTCCGTCCGCTGGTGGACGCTTTCCTGAGTTCGCCCGCTGACTCGATCGACTATGCCGTGATGGAGCGTCTCACTGATGTGGACGATGCGAGTGACGCGAGCGTCACGGATGAAACGGCCGCGACCCACGTCACCGACCCGCAGGAGTCCGGCGCGAATCCCTCCGGCGTCGTCGTGCGGCTCGATGCGGGCTGGTCGGATCTCGGTTCCTGGGACGCCGTCTGGGCCGCAATGGATAAGGACGCCAACGGCAACGCCGGGCGCGGCCGCGTGACGTTCGAAGGCGCGGTGTCGAGTTATGCCCATTCCGAAGGACGGCTCGTCGCCTGTGTCGGCACGACCAATGTCGTGGTCGTCGAAACGGCCGACGCCGTGCTGGTGGTCGACCGCTCGCACGTGCAGGACGTCAAGGGCCTGGTGTCGCGCATCAAGGCGCAACACGCACCCGAGGCCGATGCGCATCGCAAGGTGCGGCGCCCGTGGGGTTTCTACGATTCCATCGACCACGGCGAACGCTTCCAGGTGAAGCGCATCGTCGTCACGCCGGGCGCGAAACTTTCGCTGCAACTGCATCACCACCGTGCCGAACACTGGGTCGTCGTGCGTGGCACGGCGCTCGTCACGCGCGGCGAAGAGCAGTTCCTGCTGAGCGAAAACGAATCGACCTACATTCCGCTCGGTACACGTCACCGGCTCGAAAACCCGGGGAAAGTACCGCTCGAAATCATTGAAATCCAGTCAGGCACCTATCTTGGTGAAGACGACATTGTGAGGTTCAACGACAACTACGGCCGCTGCTCCTAACAGCGCCCCGGAATCATGTGCGGAAAAGAACGAACGGCAAGAACGAGGTAAGCAAAATGCGCAAGTTTCAGGATTTGCTCGCGCGAGTTTTCGATGTCGCGTTGGTACTAGTGGGTGCGGCGGTGGCGTCGCAGATTCGCTTTGATTACCTCGCTCAATCCGGGTTCTATTGGGCGCTCGTGATGTTTTCCGCCGCCTTTGCGCTGGCAATCTTTCCAGCGTTCGGTGTGTATGAATCATGGCGCGGCCGCTCCAAGCTCTCGCTGGCCGGGCAGGTGTCGCTCGCCTGGTTGATGGTGCAGGGCAGTGCGCTGGTGCTGATGTATTCGCTGCACCGCATCGACTTCGTCTCGCGGCTGTGGTTCTCGTATTGGACCGCGGTGACGGGCGGCCTGCTGATCGCTTACCGGCTGATCACGCATGCGGTGCTGGCGCGTGCGCGCAGTGCCGGTCTGAATCTGCATCAGGTCGCGATCGTCGGCAGCGGCTCGCAGTGCGACGCGATCATCCGCAGGATCGATTCGGCGCCCGGCACAGGCTTTCGCGCGACAGCCGTCTACAACACGCGCCCTGACGTGTCCGCTGTGACCAGCACGCGGGTCCCTGTCTGCGAGACGGTGGATGCGCTTGCCGACTACATTCGCAGCAACGATGTGCACGAGCTGTGGCTGATGTTGTCGCTCGCCGAAGAGCCCCTGATCTGCAAACTGATCAGCGAGTTTCGCGACGATCTGGTGAATATCCGCTTCATGCCGGACGTGCGCAGCATTGCATTGTTCGATGGCAGCGGCGTGATCGATCTGCTCGGCGTGCCGGCGATCAACCTGGTCGCCTCGCCGCTGTCGGCCAGTTCGATGCTGAAAAAGGAAATCTTCGACCGTCTGTTCGCCGCCACGGCGTTGATCGGCCTCGCACCGATCCTGCTCGCCATTGCGATCGCGGTGAAGCTCTCGTCGCGCGGCCCGGTTCTCTTCAAGCAGAAGCGTAAAGGCGCGGACGGCCGCGTATTCACGATCTACAAATTCCGCTCGATGCGACTGCATCACGAGCCGAAGGGCACGCTCAAACAGGCGACGCGCGACGATCCGCGCGTTACGCGCGTCGGCGCATTTCTGCGCCGCACGAGCCTCGACGAACTGCCGCAATTCTTCAACGTGTTGCGTGGCGACATGTCGGTCGTCGGACCGCGTCCCCATGCACTCGAGCACGACGACCTCTATCAGAAAGTGGTTGCCGGCTACATCAATCGCTATCGGATCAAGCCGGGCATTACAGGCTGGGCGCAGATCAACGGCTTTCGTGGCGAAACCGACCGCATCGAGAAGATGGAGCGTCGCGTCGAACATGACCTGTACTACCTGGGGCATTGGTCGTTCGCACTCGACATGCGGATTATCGGCGCGACGATCGTTGCCGGACTGGCGCATCGAAACGCCTACTGAGTACTAAGTAGTTAACAAGCACGCTGGGCGCTACCTCCCCCGAGGACAGTCCCTGGCGCAAGGAGGAAACACCATGAGCTCGCTTGGCATACGCACGGGAAGTCTCGTGATTTTCACAGTTACAGCACTGCTTTCCGGATGCGGAATCGTACCGGGTCAACAGATGATTACCCCAGCCGCGGTTCAGGACACGGGTGGGGACTACAGCACGGAAGCATCGCAGCAACAGCAGATTCCGATTACCGATATCAACCTCGCGCTGCTGCGCAAGATGAACACGACGCGGACGTCCGCGGCGCTGCCGCCGGAGACGACGGCGCTGTTCGGCAAACCGACCGCATACAAGGTCGGCCCGGGCGACGTGCTGCAGATCGTCGTGTGGGATCACCCGGAACTCGCCGCCGCGCTAGGCCAGCCCGCGCAGAATGCAAAGACGACGGATGCCGCGCCCGGTTTTCTGATCGACGAAAACGGCGACGTGCAGTTTCCCTATGCAGGCACGGTGCACGTGGCCGGCAAAGACGTCGGGGCGATCCAGAAGGAGCTGCACAAGCGCCTGAGCAACGTGTATCAGAAGCCTGAGGTGACGGTGCGGGTGGCCTCGTTCCGGAACGCGCAGGTCTATGTCGACGGTGAAGTACGCACCCCTGGCGCGCAGTCGGTCACCGACATTCCGTTGTCGTTGACGAGCGTGATCAACCAGGGCGGCGGCTTCAGCGCAAATGCGGATCGCAGCCGCGTTGAGCTGATCCGCAACGGCGTGACATATCCGCTCAACGTGGACGACCTGATCAAGCGCGGCCGCAATCCGTCGGACATCTACCTCCAGGCCGGCGACATCGTGCGGGTGGCTTCGCGCGAAGACAGCGGCGTGTATGTGATGGGCGAGGTCAACAAGCCGGCGACCATCCTGCCGATGCGCAACGGCACGCTGACGCTTTCGCAGGCTATTTCCGACAGCGGCAGCTTCGACTCGAACACGGCGGCAGCCAGACAGTTGTTCGTGATCCGCAATTCGACCAGCGAATCACCGCAGGTCTATCACCTCGATGCGACCTCGCCGGTGTCCATGATCCTCGCCAATCAGTTCGAGCTTCAACCGAAGGACGTCGTGTATGTCGGTCAAGGCGGACTGGTCCGCTTCAACCGTGTGCTGAACCTGCTGCTGCCGGCGATCAATGCGGCTGTAACGGGTGCCGTTCTTGCGAAATAACAACCGTGCAACGTGACCTTGAACCGCCGGGCTTTGTTGGGTGAACAAAATGGCAATTAATTTCGAAAACCGCTATACCGACGTGTCCGGACCGGACGAGCTGCACCTGTCGGACTATCTGCGCACGATCGTGAGAGGTTGGCGCACGATCGTGACGGTGACGCTGATCGCACTCGCGCTGGGGTGCGCGTATGCGTTCCTTGCGCCGCCGACCTATCGCGCGGATGTGCTGTTCCACGTCGAGGACAAGACGGCCAACGCCAACGCGAACGGCAAGGATTCCTTGCCGCCGCTCACCGGCATGTTCGACACCAAGCCCTCGACGGCGGCGGAGATCGAGTTGCTGAAGTCGCGTCTCGTCACCGAGGAAACGGTCAAGAACCTGCACCTCGACATTTCAGCTTCGCCGCGTTATCTGCCGTTTATCGGCGGGATGATCGCGGGCCTGGTGAACGGACATTGGGGCTTCAAGTTGCCTTCTTTCATCAACCTGTCGGGCTTCGCATGGGGTAACGAGAGCATTGCCGTGTCGCGCTTCGACACGTCGAAGGACTTTTACGACACGTCCTTCACGCTGATTGCGGGCGATGGGGGTTCGTACGTGCTGCGCGACAAGAACGGTATCGCGATTCTCTCCGGCCGCGTCGGCGAGACCGTGGAAACCGACACCGCCGACGGCCCGATCGCGTTGCGTGTCGACAAGCTGGTCGGCGAGCCTGGCGCGCGTTTCGAACTGCAGCGCGCCTCGACGCTGGGCACCGTGGACCGCTTGCAAAAGGCGCTCGTGGTGGCCGAAACCACGCTGCAGTCCGGTGTGATCCGCACGAGCCTCGAAGGCGGCGACCCCGCGCTGACCGCGGCGATCGTCAACAGCATGGCGCGCGAATTCGTGCGTCAGGACGTGGAAAGCCGTTCGACCGAAGCGGAGCACATGCTGGCCTTCCTCGACCAGCAACTGCCCGGCTTGCGCAAGGAACTCGACGACGCCGAGCAACGCTACAACAAATTCCGCAACGCGCACGGCACGGTCGATCTCGGTGAAGAAAGCCGCCTGTTGCTCCAACAGGTCGTGGACAACAAGACGAAGCTGCTCGATCTGCAGCAGCAACGCGCGGAGATGTCGCAGCGCTTCACGGCGAATCACCCGGCGGTAGCCGCGCTCGATGCACAGATCGCGGCGTTGCAGGGCGCGGCGGCCACCATGAACCGCAGCGTGGCCGTGATGCCGGATACCGAGCAGACCGCGTTGCGCCTGCTGCGCGACGTGCACGTCGATACGGAGCTCTATACCAATCTGTTGAACAGCGCGCAGCAACTCCGGGTGGCGAAAGCCGGCCAGGTGGGCAACGTGCGGGTGGTGGACTTCGCCGAAACGCCTGACGAGCCGGTGCGCCCGAAACGCGTGCTGGCGATCCTGATCTCGCTCGGCGGCGGCTTGCTGATCGGCATCATGCTGACCTTCTTCAAGCGCGCGATGTACGGCGGCGTGGAACGTCCGGACGAACTCGAAGCGGTGCTCGGCGTGCCGGTGTTCGCGATCGTGCCGCGCAGCCAGACTCAGTTGCGTTTGCAGGAAAACGTCATGCTGCGCCGGCGCGGGCTGCATGTCCTCGCGCAGCAGGCGCCGGAAGACATCGCCGTGGAAGGCGTGCGCAATCTGCGGACCTCGTTGCAGTTGTCGCTCGATCACGCCGAGAACAACGTCGTGATGATCACGGGTTCGCGGCCCGACACCGGCAAGTCGTTCCTGTCGGTGAATCTGGCGGCGCTGGTGGCGTCGGCGAACAAGCGGGTGCTGATTATCGACGGCGACATGCGGCGCGGCGACGTCCATTCGCATTTCGGCATCGCCCATCAGCCGGGGCTCTCGGACGTGCTGAGCGGTGGCGATCTCGCGTCGATGGTCCAGCGCGACGTGCTGCCCGGACTCGACGTGCTCGCCAAGGGCACGCTGCCCTCGCATCCGTCTGAATTGCTGATGAGCAAGCGTTTCCAAACGATGCTCGACGAGTTGAAGTCGCACTACGACATCGTGATCGTCGACACACCGCCGGTGCTTGCCGTGACCGACTCGACGGTGATCGGCAAGTACGCCGGCACGACGCTGCTGGTGGTGCGCCACGGCCGCCATCCGCTGAACGAGATTGCCGAGACGGCCAAGCGGCTGCTCAACGGCGGCGTATCGCTCAAAGGCGTGCTGTTGACCGATGTGCCTCAGGAAGGGGCATTCCTCGGTTCCGGCTATCAAGGCGGTTATTACGGATACGACAGCATTGCGGGTTGAAATGGCGGCCCCATGACGGGGCCGGCCATTCGATCGTGGTGTTGCACTGGGATCTCAAAGTTCAACGAGGGGAGGGGTTCATGAAACGCAAGGTCGCGCTGATCACCGGCATTACTGGACAGGACGGGTCGTATCTCGCCGAGCTGCTGCTCGCCAAGGGTTACGACGTACACGGCATCAAACGCAGGTCATCGCTGTTCAATACGGACCGGATCGATCATCTCTATCGCGACCCGCACGACCCGGACCAGCGACTCTTCCTGCATCACGCCGACCTGACCGACTCGACTAGCATCCTGCGCGTGATTCAGCGTGTGGAGCCCGATGAGATCTATAACCTCGCGGCGCAGAGCCACGTGGCGGTTTCGTTCGAGGAACCAGAATACACCGCTAACGCGGACGGCCTCGGCGCGTTGCGGATTCTCGAAGCGATCCGCATTCTGGGGCTTCAGCACAAGACGCGTTTCTATCAGGCCTCGACCTCGGAACTGTACGGCCTCGTGCAACAGGTGCCGCAGTCCGAGACCACGCCGTTCTATCCGCGCAGCCCGTATGCGGTCGCCAAGCTGTTTGCGTACTGGACCACGGTCAATTACCGCGAGGCGTATGGGCTCTATGCCTGCAACGGGATTCTGTTCAATCACGAATCGCCGGTGCGTGGCGAGACCTTCGTGACGCGCAAGATCACGCGCGCCGTGGCGCGCATCGCGGTGGGCATGCAGAAGACCTTGTATCTCGGCAATCTGTCGGCGTTGCGCGACTGGGGCCATGCGCGCGACTACGTCGAGATGCAATGGCGCATGCTGCAGCAGGAACGGCCGGAGGATTACGTCATCGCCACTGGCGTGCAGTACAGCGTGCGCGAGTTCGTTCAGCATGCCGCCGCCGAGTTGGGCGTCACGGTGCGTTTCGAAGGCTCCGGTGTGGATGAAGTCGGCATTGTCGACAAGGTGGAAGGGCGCGAAATCAAGATGTCGCCCGGCGATGTGATCGTGCGTGTCGATCCGCGCTACTTCCGGCCTGCCGAAGTCGAGACGCTGCTGGGCGATCCGTCGAAAGCCCATGCGCAGCTCGGCTGGAAGCCGACTACGCCGTTCAGCGCGCTCGTCAAGGAAATGGTGCGCTCGGACTATCAGATTGCGAGACGTGACGCGCTTGTCACGCTGGCCGGTTTCACGGCGCTGGAACATCACGAGTAACGGCGATGAACAAACAAGCACGCATCTTCGTGGCGGGCCACCGTGGCATGGTCGGCTCCGCGCTGGTCCGGCGGCTCAATGCCGAGGGCTATCAAAACGTCGTCACACGTTCGAGGGCGGAACTCGACCTCACGGATCAGACCGCTGTGAACGGCTTCTTCGAGCGGGAAAAGATCGACGTGGTGCTGCTCGCAGCCGCGCGCGTGGGCGGCATTCTCGCCAATGCGTCGCAGCCGGGCGAGTTCATCTATGAAAATCTGGTGATCGAAACCAACGTGATTCACGCCGCGTATCGCGCGCAGGTGGAGCGGCTGGTGTTCTTCGGTTCGTCGTGCATTTATCCGAAGCAATGTCCGCAGCCGATCCGCGAGGAGTATCTGTTGACCTCGCCGCTCGAACCAACCAACGACGCCTACGCGATTGCGAAGATCGCCGGCCTCAAGCTGTGCGAGGCATACAACCGCGAATACAACACACAGTACGTCTCGTTGATGCCGACCAATCTGTACGGCCCCAACGACAACTACGACCTGAACAGCAGCCATGTTTTGCCGGCTCTGCTCAGGAAGGCGCACGAAGCGAAGGTGGACGGCTCCGCGACCTTGACGGTGTGGGGCTCGGGCACGCCACGCCGCGAGTTTCTGCACGTCGACGATCTCGCCGCGGCCACGCTCTTCGTGCTCGAACACAACGTGACAGAAGGCCTGTTCAACGTCGGGGTGGGTGAAGACCTGTCGATTCGCGAACTGGCCGAATGTATCTGCAAGGTGGCCGGCTTCGAGGGTGAGCTCGTGTTCGACGCGTCCAAACCCGACGGCACACCGCGCAAGCTGCTGGACGTCTCGCGGCTCGCGCAAATGGGTTGGCACGCGACCATCGGCCTCGAAGAGGGCATCACGTCCACGTATCGGGAATTCGTTGAATTACACGCCGGCTCGACCGCCGCCGCCGTCATGCACGTTTAGGCGCGCATTGAAGGGCTGCTGGGCGCGATTCCGGCAATGAGGGAGCGCGTGGAGCGTTCGCACGAATAGCGTGCAACGCACACAGGGACGATTTTCGAGGAGTGGCATAAAAATGACTGCGTCAGTCACGATCTTCCACAACGTCGTATGGTCGCGTCACAAGGGTGTCGTGTTCTCCGCCTTGCATAACATCTCGGCATCCGGCGCGATTCGCTACTCGATGGTGCAGATTGCGGATACGGAGCACGACCGTATTGGTTTTTCGGACGTCGACTATTCGTACCATCGCTATCCGATGCACAAGCTGTTCGACGGTTGCTACGAAGATGTGCCGACGTTGAAGATGATCGCGCGGCTCACCTGGGAAGTGTTGCGGACCAAGTCGGATCTGATCGTCCTGCCGGGTTACCACCGTCCGGAATACTGGGCGATGCTGGCGGCGTGCATCGTGACCGGCAAGCGGCGCGCGGTGTTCTGCGATTCGACCGCGCGTGACCGGCCCAAAAAACTGCTGACGTCGATTCCGAAGCGTGTGTTCTTTTCGCTCTGCGACGGCTATTTCGGTTTCGGTGAACGTAGCCGCGAGTATCTGGAGTCACTCGGCGCGAAGCGCGACAAGATTTTCGTGCCGTGCCAGGCCGCGGCAATGCCTGGATCGTTTGCACCGGAGCGCGCGCTGGTCGAGCGGGTTGCGGCGCGCGCCGGCAATCCGCCGGTGTTTCTGTACGTGGGCCGTCTCTCAGAAGAGAAGGGCATCGGCACGCTGATCGAGGCGTTCGCCGGCTTGCGGCGCCGCATTCCGGCGGCGAAGTTGCGCATTGTGGGCACGGGACCGATGGCGGACGCGCTGCACGCGAAGGTGGCCGATCTCGAACTGGGCGACGCGGTAGCTTTCGCCGGCAGTTTGCAGGACGAACCGCTCACCCGCGAATACTACGGCGCGACCTGCATGGTGCTGCCGAGCTATAGCGAGCCGTGGGGACTCGTCGTCAACGAGGCGCTCGCGCATGGTTGCCCCGCGGTGGTCAGCGAGAGTTGCGGCTGTGTGCCGGAACTGGTGATCGATGGCGTGAGCGGCTATGCATTCACGGCGGGCGATGTCGCCGGACTGCAGCGCACGATGCTCAAGGCGATGGAGGCATTCGCCGACGCCGGCGGCACGGCGCGCCGCTGCATGGATGTGATTCGCCGTTTCGATCCGCCTTCTGCCGCCGCCAATATCGCGCGTGGCTGCGCGCTGATGCTGAGCGACTGAGGCGCCTCACGGCCCCGTCGCGCATGCGAAGCTCTAACCCGTCCTGGCAGCCACAATGAAGATTCTGATCTACGGCCTCAATTACGCGCCTGAACTGACGGGGGTGGGTAAGTACACCGCGGAAATGGCTGTGCTTCTGGCCAGACGCGGCCACGAGGTTCGCGTGGTGTGCGCGCCGCCTTATTACCCTGAGTGGCGCGTGGCGGCGAACTATGTGTCATGGCGGTATCAGCGCGAAACGCGCGACGGTGTGACGATCTGGCGCGCGCCGCTGTGGGTGCCGGCGCGCCCGAGCGGGCTGAAGCGGATGCTGCATCTGGCGAGCTTCGCGGCGAGTTCGTTGCCGCTGCTCGCCCGGCAGGTGCTATGGCGCCCCGATGCCGCGATGCTGATCGCGCCGACCCTGATGTGCGCGCCCGCTACGCTGGCGCTCGCGCGTCTCGCGGGCGCGAGTGCGTGGCTGCATATTCAGGACTTCGAGGTCGATGCCGCTTTCGATCTGGGTCTTCTGAAAAGCTCGCTCGCAGCGCGCGTGGCGCGCTGGATCGAAAGCACACTGCTGCGCCGCTTCGATACCGTATCGTCGATTACGCCGCAGATGGGTTTGCGCGCGGCGGTCAAGGGCGTCGAGCCTTCGCGGGTCGTGTGCCTGCCCAACTGGGTCGACGTGTCGACCATCTTTCCGCTGACGCGCGCGAGCGACTACCGGCGCCTGTTGGGCATTCCGGCCGGCCAGAAAGTGGTGCTGTACTCGGGCAACATGGGCGCGAAACAGGGCATCGAAACGCTCGCCGATGCGGCGGCATCGCTCACCGCACGTACCGACCTCACCTTCGTTTTCTGCGGCAGCGGCGCGGCGAAAGAGAGTTTGCTCCAGCGCTGCGCAGGATTGACGAACTGCGTGTTCATTCCGCTGCAACCCATGGAACGTCTGAACGAACTGCTCAATCTCGCCGACATTCATGTCCTGCCGCAACGCGGCGATGCGGCGGATCTGGTGATGCCCTCGAAGCTCACCGGCATGTTCGCAAGCGGGCGCGCGGTGGTGGCCATGGCGCGGCGCGGCACGGGTCTCTACGACGCGGTGGCACCGCGCGGCGTGATCGTGCCGCCGGATAACGTCAAGGCTTTGGCGGCGGCGATCACGGTACTGGCAAGAGATCCCGAACGCCGTGCGGCGCTGGGTAAGGCTGCCCGCAATTATGCGGAGCGCGCGCTATCGCCGGAGTCGACGATCGGCACGTTCGAAGCGCGGCTCGCGACGCTGGTTCATGGCGCGCGTGGTTCACGTGGCTTAAGTGGCACGCATGCAAATGGGGAGACGCCGTATTTCGGTGTTCCGAGGTCTTCAACCTCCCCGACCCGGCGGCGCAAGCCGGCTACAACGGAGGAAGCCGCGCCGGATTGATCCGGTACGCGGCCATCTCATGAATGCGATATCACCACGGGGATTTGTAGACGGCGTGCTTGCCCGCATCGAACGGATCGGCGTAAGTGGTTTTCGCGGCGCCATCGGGCATCAGACGGGCGGCCGCGTTCGGACCGCCTGGCTGACCGGCCGCGCGCAGCTTGCCGTTGCCGGCGGCCTGCGCCTTGTTGGGCTGCTTGCGCACGGCAGGCTGCGCTCCGCCCAGCACCGTCATGCGTTGTTCGTCGAGCAGGGCCGCCTGCTGGGCGTCGGCGGTATTGCCTTGCTGCGCGTCTGGCGAGCCGTAGTCGCGTGGGGCGCCGAGCAACTGCGCTTCGCTGTTGCGATGCGCCGCACCCGGGTTGGCGCGCGCTGCGGGGGCGGGGGTGCCGTAGCTGGTCGCAGCCGTAGCGGCAAGGGCCGGCGCAGCGGGCGCGGGCGCTGCTGCGTTCTGCGCGAGCGCCGGTACGGCATAGGTCGCGATGGCGAGAACCAGCGGGGGTGTTATGTGCCGAAACGAGATGGTCATCGCATGCCCCAGGAAGATGCGGTCGCAATAGCGCTATCGTGCGCCAACCAGTACGCGTGCAGCCGCCAAAACGCTTGCTCGTACGGCCATGAAGCAGGCTTCAGTAAGGAGTCGCAACATAATGTGAGTGTGACGCAGGGGTATGTCGATTCCCGTTCGTGGTTTGGAGAAATCTGATGGGTAACGCCGCCGACGATCCGCAGATCGGGCGTATGCCGGAAGTCGAAGGCGTTCGCGAGGATGGCCGTGTCATCGATCTCAGTCTGGCTGGAAAGGGGAACTATCGCGCGAAGCGCGGTGCCCTGATCGAGCTCATCTGGTTTGTTGTTGAAGCCTGCGTGATCAACAACAAGCTGCTGCCGCTCTCGTCGGTCAGGGTTGCGTTGTTACGCCTGTTCGGCGCGAAGATCGGCACGGGTTGCCGCTTCGTGCATCCATTGCGCGTGAAATCGCCGTGGAACCTGGAGGTGGGGGATAACTGCTGGTTCGGCGTCGACGTCTGGATCTACAACCAGGCGCAGATCCGCATCGGCTCGAATGTCTGCATTTCCCAAGGGACGTTCCTCAGTGCCGGCTCTCACGATATGAGCACGACGATGGATCTGCACGTCGCGCCGATCGTCATCGAGGACGGCGTCTGGATCACGTCGAAATGCGTTGTGCAGATGGGTGTGACGATCGGCCGGTCCGCCGTGGTGACACCCTTGTCCGTCGTGCATCGTTCGCTCGATCCAGAGGGCGTGTATGGCGGCAATCCATGTCGTTTTATCCGGAACCGCTTCGATTCCGTGACCTGAAGCACAGAGAGAGAACCGCAGCGTTTATACGCTGAGGAGGCCAGGTCGTTGACAAGCCGGAATGTCGGCGACCGCAATCGGATTGTCGATCGATGCCCTTGATCGACACCTGCGGCGACGCCGATGATGCGTTCGGCAACGACGTGTGCGTGGTTTGCTTGCCAGCCCCGGTTGGATGAGTAGCCGGTTTGACGCACTCAGACATGCATGAAGAAGATGGGGAGTAGGGATGTTCATCGATACTCGCACTGTTGAACACAACACGGTCATTGAAACGACGGTCTGCATCATTGGCGGAGGGGTCGCCGGGATTACGCTTGCGCTGGAGATGTCGAGGGCGGGGGTCGACACCTGCATGCTCGAAAGCGGGGGCTTCGGGCCGGATGACGAAACCCGCGACCTCTATCGCGGCGAGAACGCCGGGCTTCCCTATTCGTTCGCGGACGGCTCGCGCAGCCGTTACTTCGGCGGCAGCAGCAACTGCTGGGGCGGCTGGTGCCGTCCGCTCGATCCGTGGGACTTCGACAAGCGCGACTGGATCCCGCACAGCGGCTGGCCGTTCGGTCTCGACGAACTGGCGCCGTACTACGCGCGTACGCATGAACTGCTGAAGCTCGGCCCGCAGAATTTCGACCCCGCCTACTGGGAGCGCGAGATCGGGCGCCATGACGTGCGCCGCATACCGCTTGCGACCGGCGATATGCGCGATACCGTCGCGCAATTCAGCCCTCCTGTGCGTTTCGGCAAGGCCTATCGCGACGAGCTGTCGCGTTCGGCGCGGGTGCGCGTGTTTCTGCATGCGAATGTGCACAATATCGACGCCGATGCTGAGGGCACGTCTGTTGCGCGGCTTCAGGTGGCGACCATCAGTGGACGAAAAATGACGGTGACCGCGAGGATTTTCGTGCTCGCCACGGGCGGCATCGAGAATGCGCGGCTTCTACTCGCTTCGAACAACGTGCAGGCGGCGGGACTCGGCAATGCCAACGATCTGGTGGGCCGTTACTTCATGGATCATCCGCGGATGATGTCCGGCAAGGTGCGTTTTCGTCCGGGCAACGCGCGCAATAAGCTGTATGACATCAAGTATCACTATCAGAATGCCGCGGTGTCCGCGCACGGCACGAAGATCTCCTCACAGTTCGCGCCGAAGCAGGAGTTGATGGAGCGCGAGAAGCTGCTGAACTCGCGCGTGTGGCTTTATTCGCGCTGGTACGGTGAAGGAACGGCAGGATCCGAGGCCCTGATCCACTGCAAGGAAGCGCTGTTGCAGAAGGACCAGCCGGGCCGCAGCCTGAAAACCGATATCGCCACGATGATCGCGCATCCGCTGCACACCGTGGGCTACGGTTTGACGCGGCTTTTGCAATGGCCGGCGTTGATCACCGATGTGACCTTGCAGGCGATCGTCGAAGCGGTGCCCGACCCCGATAGCCGGGTCACGTTGTCGGCCGATAAACGCGACCGGTTCGGCATGCCGCGGGTGAAGGTGGAGTGGCGTCTGGGCGAACAGGTGCAACGCACCTTCGACAAAACCTTCGCGTTGCTCGCGCAGGAGTTGCAGATGGCGGGCATCGCGGACGTCGAACTCGACGCGCCGCTCGAAGGCCGTAGCTGGCCGGCGAAGCTGGAGGGCACGTGGCATCACATGGGCACCACGCGCATGCACGATTCGCCACGTGAAGGCGTGGTCGATCGCGATTGCAAGGTGCATGGGATGAGCAATTTTTATGTGGCGGGCAGCTCGGTCTTTCCAACAGTCGGCGCCAACTTTCCGACCATCACGATCGCCGCGCTTGCGCTACGTCTTGCGGGTCATCTGGTGCGGCAACTCGATGTCCCGGATATCGTCGGCGATACGCGGGGCGACGCCGCCAACAGTTCCCTGATGTCGGTCCAGACGCAGCAGCCTCAAGTCGAAACCCTGCCGATCGCAGCCTCGACCTTGACGCCGTTGATGAAGGAGCAGTGAAGAACAACCGGTGACAGTGCGCGCCTCGTGGCGCGCGCTGTTATCCCAACGTCACCGGCTCGGTTGAGTCGTGGCTTCGCGCAGCGTGGAGAGCGTGTTTTCGCGCGTTTCGCCGATGCTGCCTTTCGTTTCCAGCAGCGCGGTCAACGCGCTGACCATGGTTTCGACCCGGAAGCGTGCTTCGAAAGTGCGAGTTGCCTGAGCGCGCATGGCGGCGCGTGCGGTGTCGTCGAGCTCGAGCCAGCGCACGAGATTCTTTTCCGTACCGTCTACTGTGTCGGCAGCCACCATTCCCGCGCCGTCCGCTTCGATCTCGCGCCACACGTTGACCTTGTCGGAGATCAGCGCCGGCAGTCCGCAGCCGAGCGCTTCGGCAACCGCTACGCCGAAGTTCTCCTGATGCGAGGGCAGAACGAACACGTCGCTTGCATGGAACGCGCCCCACTTGAGATCACCTTGCAGCATGCCCGGCAGGCTGAGGCGGTGCGCGATGCCGGCTGCCTGAGCCTGGGCGCGCAAGCTGGCCACCCAGCCGGTCTCGTCGGGACCCGCAATCATGAGATGCAGCGACGGGTCGCGGCCGGCGATACGCGCAAACGCATCGATCAGCAGATCACAGCCTTTCTTCGCGTGCACGCGGCCGAGAAACAGCACGATGCGTTTGCCGCGCAAGCCGGGCACGGCTTGCAGGAACGCTTCGCGCAGAGGCTCTATGTCGAGCGGCGGCACGGTCGCGCCGTACGGCACGATCCGCTCATGCGCCCGGTACAGCCAGAACGATTGACGGGCGCGCGCACGTTCTTCCTCCGTCGTAAAGATGACGGCGCGTGCATCGCGCAGTACCCGGTATTCGGCCCACGGCCAGTACAACCACTTCTTCAGATGCTTGAGCGGGTAAGCCTGTTTGAACCAGGGGTCGAGCATGCCATGTACGTACACGTAGTAGGGCACGTCGCTTTGGCGCAGCGCTTTCCATGCCGCGAAGCCGTGGTACTGCCACAAGCCGTGCACGATGACCGCGTCGAAGCGCTTCGCGTTGCCGGCGAGCCACGGCGCGAGTGGCGCGCTGTAGCTATAGCGGCTGTTGACGGGGCCGAATGCGTGGACCGGAAACGGAAAGGACGCGAGGTAGGCGTCGCCGGGCGCATCGCAGGTGGCCACTTCGATTTCGTGCCCGGCGTCCTGCATCGCCGCGCCGCTGCGGCGAACGCCTTCAACCGGGCCGCCCGCGCGGGGATCGACGCTTGCAAGCAAATGGAGAATTTTCATCGGACGATATTCCGTCGATTGGCGTTTTGCGTCGACGTGGGGCGCGACACGAGGGCGCCGAACTGGCCGGCGCCGGGTGCGGTGCTTGCCGCGTGCGAGATGCCGAGGGTCGTCGCGAGATCCGCGCGACCCATGCCGGGCTGGATCCTGCCCGGCAATTCAGGCATGGCGGCTGGGTGCAAATGCGGGGGCGTAGCTGGGCGTTTCATCCGCGCTGGCAGTGCGCGCTGCAATCGCGCGTGCGTGGCGATCATCAGGCCGAGGGCAACGCCGAATATCAGTCCGGAGAAACGCGGCCCGAGCGGATTGCCACCGATCGACGTAGCCGGCAGCGCGGCGAACAGCATGATGGCGCGGCCTAATACCGGAAGCATGGGCGCGTCGGGAACCACCACGCGCCAGTAGCGGTACGAGAAAAAGCAGATTGCCAGCGCGGCCAGGGTCGCCAAAGGCATGGCGATGCCGAACAGCAGTCCGCCCGCGAAGAGCTGATAGACCCAGAAATTATGGCCCGCCGGCCATTCGTTGATCGCGTAGAAGTCTTTCTCGCTGATCTGGCCGGCAAGGTCCGGCAGGTAAACGGGGGAATAACGGTAGTAGTGCCCGTAGCCTTCGCCGAACAGCAGCGTTTCCGGCGACGCCGTCACCTGGTCGTACTGATCGCGCATCTCGGCGAGACGGGTGATCGTGGTTGGATCCTTGCCGGTGACGGTTTCCTCGGACGCGAAAATGCGCTGCGTCCAGTGTTCGGTGACGGTCGGGAAAGTGACTGCCACGATGCCTACCACGCCGGCCAGTACCGCGCCGGTCATTACGCTGCGGGCGGCCGTGCGCCAGACAAGCTGGATCGACGGTGCGCTCAGTGCCATCGCGAACAGGAACAGGAAGACCGTGCCGATCATCAAACTGCGCGTCACGCTCAGCAACTCGACGATCACGCTGACCGCGAACACCGCGATGGTGAAAAACGAAAAGCGTCTGGCGACGACGAATTCGTGCAGTAGCACGGCTTGTAGCCCCAGCAACGTCACGGAGATGATACGAAAGCGCGCATCTTCGAGGTCGCCGCTCGTGGCGAGGCCATAGGCGAAGGTGAACAGGAGACAGATCACGTTGGAAACGAACAGGGCTTTCTCGAACTGCGAGATTCTGTATTCGCTCCACGGACGGCAGGCCACGAGGTAGCCCAGCAGAAACAGCACGAACGGTAGGAGAACGCGCAGATAGTTGCCGGTGTCGTTATCCTGAACAAACTGGGCGACGATGCTGCCGAGCACGCACAGCAGCACGCTGAAGGTGATCACCGAGCGCAGCCGCGAGCCGTTGTGAAAGCGCGGCGCGATCAGCGCGAGAGCGAGTCCCGCGGCGATCACGGGGATGACGAAAACGAACTGGATAAAGTGGCCTACGTTGGCGTCGGGCGCTTTATAGTCCAGTGCAAGCGGTAACAGAAATAACCATATCCAGAGCGTCGCATACTGATGGCGCATTGCTGATCCCTCCCCGTGCTGTCGATCCGCCGTTGGTCTATAGCGGACGGTCTCGCATCGGGTCATTGTGCGGGAATATCCCCATGTGGCCGTTCCACCTGGCCAGTTTCGTCGCCCATTGCCTGGGTTCTGGCGACAGTGGCAAGGGCGGTCCCTGCAAGACGCGCGCACACTTGCTGATGTTGTCGGCCAATGCCTTGATGTTGGCGCGCGCGCACGCGTGCCGCCACCGAAGATGCAAAAAGGAACACGCGCCCAAGAATGGCGACAGGGGAGAACAACATGAAATTATTCGGCGGGGCGAAATCCGTAACAGCCGGCCGGGCCATCGAGCTGGATTTCGTGCGCGGCATCGCCATTATCATGGTGATGGGCTTTCACTTTCATGTCGTTCAGACCGGCAACATCCTGATTGAGATCATCGAGTACCCCCTGAAGAATTTCGGGCGGGAAGGCGTCAACCTGTTCTTTACGCTGAGCGGATTTCTGGTTGGCGGCCTGTTGCTTCGACAGTACGCCGAAACAGGTAACGTCGACGCAAAGCGCTTTATCGTCCGGCGGATTTTCCGCATCTGGCCCGCGTATTACGTGCTGATCGCGTTTCATGTGCTGGCCGGTCGCCATCCGTGGAATACGTTTCTGGTGCAGAACCTGACCCACCTGCAGAACTATCTGGGCACCTCGATTACCCAGACCTGGAGCCTCGCGGTCGAAGAACACTTTTATCTCGTCCTGCCGGCGCTGCTGTTGCTGTTCGCGCGCTGGCGCCTTGGCGCATGGACGATTGTCGGCGTGCTCACCGGAATCTGCGCGGTGGTGTTCACCGCGCGCTGCTTCGCGGTGGCGGGCGGCAATCTGGAAGGGGCATTCGCGTACACGCAATACCGCATCGACAGTTTGCTGGTTGGCGTGATTCTGTCGGCGATCTACTGGATGAAACCGGGCGTCTATCATCAGATCGCAAAGCGCAAGTGGCTGCTGGTCGCCAGCATCGTGATTCTGTGTGCGTGGCTCGCCCTTGCGACCAAACACATCGCGCTCGACGAAAGCATCGGCTATACGATTCAGGCGCTCGGTTTTGCCGCGCTGATCGTGTTCGTGCTGGAGTATTCGGGATCGTTCAAGACGTCGTGGGTGTATCGCGGGATTGCCTGGATCGGCCTCTATTCGTATGGCATTTACCTGTGGCATTCGCTTGCGCTCGCTCCGGGCGACATGCTGATTCGCAAAACGACTGCCATGGGTCTCGCGCCGAGCGTAATCTGGATCGTGGCGCTTACCGCGCAGTTTGCTTTCGCGATTGCGATCGGCTACGTGACCACGCGCGCGATCGAGTATCCGTTCCTGCTGATGCGCAACGCGCTGTTCCCGGCAAAGCGCAACAGTTCGGTGCGCGAAGAAGTGCCTGTTGCTGGCGGCCAGGCTGCCGCGCGATGACATAGCGCATCGCGCCAGCCGCTCTGAGTGTCTGCCGAGGTGAGGGTGTGTCGAAGAAGGCGTGTTGCCGGATCAGGCCATCTGCTGAAGCAAGGTCTGCTTGAATTGCCCGAGCGTATGCCGTGACAGCAGATCTTCGCGTGCCGCCGGAACGGCCTCGGGCTCGTGCGGCCACGAGGTCATGGTCTCGGTGATCGCCTTGCCGATCGAGGCGGAACTCAGGTCCTTCAGAATCGGCCCCAGTTCGCAGCGCCGGCTGAACCAGCCGATCAGTCCATCTTCCGTTGCAATCACGGGCTTGCCGAAGCGGTACGCCTGCACGAGCACGCCGCTCATGCCGTAGTGCCCCTTGTAGCCTAGCCAGACCGCGTCGCAGGCGGAGAACAGATCGCGCTCGACGTCGTTCGCAATGAACGAGTCGAGCACCAGTGGCGCAGGCGTGAGGTTGCGCACATGATTGCGCATGAAATGGCGCGTGCCCGCATCCTGCTCGCCCGCGACGATCAGCGTGGGTGCATGCTCCAGACGCGTCAACGCGTGGACCAGTTCGTAGATGCCCTTGCGTTCGGTGATCGAGCCGTACACCAGCAGATAACGCTGCGCGGGGTCCAGTCCGAGACGCTCACGGGCCAGCACTGGATTTTCCGCGTGCTCGTCCGGAAACGGGTCCGCGACATAGGCGACGGCCGCGCTGTTTTTCGAGGCGTTGTGCGCGGACCATTCCGGCAGAGTCGGGTCGATCGTCAGCAGTGTGCGCAGCCCGACGGAGCGGATTGCACGCTTGAAAAGCAGCGCCTTGACCGCATTCACAATCGGTCGGTCGGGCGACTTGATGCCGACCTTGTGATGATGGAAGGTCGAACGCATCGTGATGCCGATCCAGGGTGTCTTGCGAAAGGGCGAACCGAGAAACGGCAACGCGTAGAAGAAGTAATCGACATAAGGCACAACCACCAGCCTGATCGGCTGCGCGTGGCTGACGATGCGATGCACGCGCTTGAAATAGCGGTGAAAGCGTGAATACTGGTTCGATTGGCGCAACAGCCCGCGGGGCCGCTCCTCGGGGTCGACGAAGGCGATCTGCAGATCCGCGCGGTTCGCGGCGACGATCTGTCTGGCGAGCCGATGGTCTTCGTTGGCGGATTCCGTTGCGAGGATGCAGGGATAGCCGGCTTCCGTGCAGGCCTGCATGGTCCATTCGACATAACGCCAGCGGTGGCCGGTGAGGTTGGGTTCCACAATCAGAACGTAGTCTTGTTCCATCGATTCAGTGGTCTTCAGTGGTCGAATGCGCTGTGGAAAAGCACCCTTGCGCCGGCTGTCTTAGGCGCTAGCTGAACAACGTTAGCATCGGCGGCGTCAGTGAACCCGTCTATTTGACCCGTTCTGTGGGTAAACGTACTAGAGCGCAATGGCTTCGGCTGAACTGACCTAGCTGATGGCGGTTGTTGCCGATTGTCTCGCTGTAAGGTCGTATATGGGATTCGATGAAAAAACTCGCCAGCTTGCTGGTGCAATCTAACAATTTATGCGCCGGCGGCGTTTCGCAGCGATGCATTGAATCGCTGCTTATGGCCGAGTCAACGGCGCTCCGATTCGACGGAGAAACAGCTTGCGGGCGATCAGGCTTCCGGCGCTCTCGATAGCGGCCAGCTTCGGCGCGAGCGCGGCGACATGGGTGCTATTGCAGCAGTTCGCCGTGCGTGGACTCGTAGCCATCAAATTTCTTGCGATTGGCCGGATGCTCGGGCCGGCGGCGATCGGCAGCGTGAGCGTGGCCTTGCTCGCGGTGGCGATTGCCGAGGCGTTGTCGGACACGGGTCTCGCGCAGGCGGTCATTCAAGGCGAACATCCACCGTCGCGTACGCAACTCGGCGCGGTGTGGACGACGCTGACCGCGCGCGGCGTGCTCATCTCGCTGCTGCTGGTCGCGCTTGCACCATTGCTGAGCAGTCAGTTTCATCTGAACGGTTCACTGGTGCTGATTCAGCTTGCCGCGTTGCTGCCTCTGTTACGCGGTCTCGCATCGCCCACTTACTACCTCGTGCAGCGCGAGCGGCGCTTCCAGCATATTGCCGGCGTCGAGGTCGGGGCGGCATTTGTCGATTGTTCGGTGGGACTGGGGCTCGCGTATTTCGGCGCCGGTGCGGCCTCGGTGCTGCTCGGCCTCGTGGCCGGCGAGAGCCTGAAAAGCATCCTGACCTGGGCGACGATGAAACCGCGTCCGCCGATGCGCCCCGTGTGGTCGGGCATTGGTCACTACGTCGGCTTCAGCCGCTGGATCTGGGCGAGCAGTGTGATCAACCTGCTGCTCAACCAGTTCGACAAGGTCGTGGTCGGCAAACTGCTCGGCCCGGCGCAACTGGGTGCCTATCAGATGTCGTCGCGCCTCGCGCAGATGCTGCTCGCCGACGCCGCCATTGCGATGTCGCAATACCTCTTTCCCACCTTCGCGGCACGTCATCGCCGGAGTCCGCAGGCCGCATCGCGGTCGATCAAGATTTATCTGCTCGTGATCGCGATCGGGCTCGCCGGGTTCGTCGCGGTGCTGAGGCTGATCGCCGAGCCGCTCTTCTCGCTGATTCTCGGCGCGGCCTGGTTGCCTGCGGTGCCGCTGTTCAGAATTCTGGTGATCAATATGGCGATCGGCGCGTTGATTGCCGTGCTGGTTGCTTATCTGCGCGCGGTGGGTGACGCGAAGGCGACGGTGCATGCGTCGCTGATTCAGGTTGTCGTGCTGCTGGCGAGCGTGCCTGCGGCGGTTCATTGGTGGGGCGTGACGGGTATTGCCTGGTCCATGACCCTTGGCCTTGGCTGCGCCGCGGCGTGGATGCTGTTCAGAACGTTGACTGCAAGGACTTCATGATGCGCGTCTTACATCTGGTTCTGGCGCCGCGTTTGTCGGGCGCCGAAGTCCTCGCCAAGGACCTCGCTATCGATCAAAGCGCCGGAGGCATGGCCGTGTGTGTGGCCTCGCTGTTGCCCGTGCACGCCGAATTCCTGCCCTTGCAGGACGAACTGCAGCGGCACGGTGTGCAGTGCTGGTTTCCTTCGCGGCGCAGGCGCGTCGCGGGCAAACTGTCGAATCTGTTCTTCACGGTGCGGCGATTTCAACCGGACGTGATTTTCGCGCACGCCACGATTCCTTCGTTTTATGCGCGCGCGTTGCCAATACGGGTGCCGGTCGTCTACGTCATGCATTCGGCCGCCAACGATTTCGAGCGGCCGCTGTTCCGGCGCGTCGAGCACATCCTGTCCGGACGTGCCCGGGTCGTGATCAGCGTATCGCAACAAGGCATGACCGATTACGTGCAGGCCATCGGACCGCATCCTTCGATGACCGTGGTGCCCAACGGGGTCGACCTCGGCCGCTTCACGTTCACCGACGGTGCCGGATATAGTGGCCGGGCGCCCCAGGTCGTGCAGATCGGGCGGTATGCGTCGGTGAAGAATCAGCTTCTGACGGTGCGCGCCTTTGGCCAGGTGCTCGAGCAGGTGACGGACGCGCGCCTCGTGCTGTACGGCGTGGTCGAAGATCCGGATTATCAGCGCACCGTCATTGGTCTCGTGCAGGAGTTGGGCCTCGCGCACCGCGTCGTGGTGGCGGGTCCGCGCACCGATGTGGCGAGCGTGTTGTCGGAGTCGAACGTGTTCGTCATGCCCTCGCGCTCCGAGGCGCACAGCGTGGCGTTTCTTGAAGCGTTGGCTTCCGGTATCCCGATCGTCGCGAGCAGGATTCCGTCGTTTGCCTTCGCGAACGGCTTTCCCGGTGTGCAACTGGTCGATACGGACGATGTGCCGTGCTATGCGGATGCCGTGGTCGCGGCGCTAGGGCAGGCGCGGGCGCAACGCTCGCTTGCCGGTCTGACGCTTAGCGATACGGCGGCTCGCTATCGGGCGATTGCGCATCAGGTCAGTAGCCATCTCGCCGTGCCGGCCCGTTAGTTCTTCGGCAGGACCCTGCCTATGGCTTGCGCCGGGACACCTGACGTTCAATGGTGGCTGATGGCGGAGCTGCGGTCGTCGGATGTCGTCTCGGGTGCGGGCGTCGACGGCCACGCGCTCGCCAGTTCGGATTCGCGCATCGCGAGGGTCAGCAGGCGCTGGGCTTCCTTGCTGCTCGAATCGACCTGCAGCGCATCGCCGGCTTTGTGCCAGACGCATGCCCATCGTGCGACATAGCCGCAACCTCGCGCCACGCTCAAAAGAGCGTCCCGCTCTTGTTCACGCGCGGTCACGGTGTCGCGCATGCGCAGTGCGTCGGGGTTGTCCGGCTGGGCCGCGATGGCTGCCGCCAGGCGCGCTTTCGTCGCCGACAGATTGTTCTGCTGCAGATTGGCGCGGGCGGACCTGATCTGCTTCGAGGCGTCCACGGGAGGTTTGACGGGCGGGTTGTCGGTCTGGCCGCCCGGGTTGTGCTTCGCCTCGGCCGATGCCGTCATCATGCGCCGCGGAGCCGGCGGCGGCGCAACCGGTGCCGGGACAGGAAGCGATCGCACGGGCACGGGCTTCACGGGCCGTTGAGCAACGAAGACCGGCGCGGACCGCTGAGCGAGGGCAATCGGCGGTTTCACGTTCTGGGTCTTCACTTTGCCGGACACCGCGATAGGGGTGCCGTCGTCCGAGTCGTTGCTGTGAATGAAGCCCAGGTACACGGCGGACGCGACAACCAGCATCGAGACGCCGAGCACGACGGGCTGGCGCAGTCTGTGCACGACGGGGGCGGCGACCGGTGTCTCGCTGGTGACGGAATACGGATCGGTTAACTCTCGCGAAGACGGGCGCCAGATTCGCGGCGTCATCAGCCGGGTCACTAGCATCGGCTGGGTATCGCCCAGCGGCATTTTCAAGGGGGGAGGCAGCGGTCGGCGCGTGCCGGGCGAATCGACTGGACGCGCGCCGCACTCGGCGCACGGCGTAAAGCGACCGGCTAGCGACGCACCGCAGTGCTCGCATTGGGGGTAATCATGCTGATCGGAAGTAAAGTCGCTAAGCATTGCCGTTTCGCAAACGGGCGTCGAATGCCGGCGCCACAATCAGGAAGAACCAGGCACGGCAGCGAGGCTTGCAGTCGGGATTACTGTGCGACGACGTAACCCCGCGCTTGCATGCACGCGCCATACGCGGCCCAATACTGTGTCATTGGCGGTTCAGGCGCCGGCAGCGGCGGCAGCTTCACGCCGGATGCCGCGGCCGTTTGTGCCGCGCCGGCTGCTGCCGTCCCCGAGGCGCCGTTATCCGCGCTGGTTGCCGATGCCGGCGTGGCGGCCGCGGTCGTCGCGGTTGCCGTGGTTGAACTTGCTGTCTTTGTCGCTGCAGCGGTCGTTGCCGTGCTCACGCCGGCTCCGCTTGCGGCTGGTGCGGCTGCGGCTGCGGGCATGCTGGCGCCAGGCGGGGTCGCTGAAAAACTGCTGGAGGGCAAGGGTGGCCGCGACGGGGCCCCCGTCGACGACGTTTTGGTTGCCGCAGGTTTGCGCGGTGGAAGCTGCGATTCGTGCGCGATGTTGATCTTGGTCTGCTTGTTGGCAGTGGCGTAGCACATCGCGGTGTCGATGCTGCGCTGATAAGCGCTTTGACTTCGGATGGGATAGATGAGCGGCTGCCATGCGAAAGCAGCACTGCTAAGCACCGATAGCGTCAATGCCGTATATGTTCTGATTCTCATCGCAGTCGCTCCCGCAGCGATGTTTCGCCGTTCGCCGGCAATCGCGCTTCGCGGTATGTTCTCGTGGCTGCTGATTTTGCCGCTGAACGGCGGCTCACTGCCGCGAAGGCTGCTTTCTTGAGCCTAACACCGGGCACTGTCGACACAAGGCGCCTTATAGCGTACGAAAACGCCATCCTGCAGTCGAATCAAGACACTCCGGCGGGAAAGGGCGGCAAACGCGGCGAAAATCCAAGGGAATTCCCTGGACGCCGCGTGCCGCCACGCTGACTGAGTGACCCGGTTGTCAGATTGCCTTTCTCACCGGTTGGAAATCCGCCTGGTCAGCCGCGTTGCGATATTCCGCCAGCCATTTGTCGTGTTTCGTCGCAGCAGCCAAGACGTTGCGCTCCTTGACGTGACCGAAACCGCGAATCTCGTCGGGGAGATTGGCAAGCCGCATCGCGACGTCCAGACGGTTGTTGTCCAGCGTGCGACAGAACTCGTCGATCAAGGCGATGTACTGATCGATCAGGGCGCGTTCACCGCGCCGCTCGGCGGTCTTGCCGAACACGTCGAACGCACCGCCGCGCAGGAATTTGAGCTTCGCGAGCACGCGGAACATCGGGAGTGTCCATTGCCCGAAGCGTTGCTTTTTCAGGTGACCGTGTTCGTCGCGTTTCGCCAGCAAGGGCGGTGCGAGGTAAAAGCCGAGCTTGTAGTCGCGGCCAGGTTCGCCTTCGAACTGCGCCCGCAGTTTGTCGAAGTACGCCGGGTCGGCATAGAGACGCGCAACCTCGTATTCGTCCTTGTAGGTCATCAGCTTGGCCAGATTGCGCGCGACCACTGGCGTGAGGCGTAGCTTCGCGCCCGCGGCGAGCGCGGTTTCCTTGGCTCGCATCTGTTCGATTACCGCTCGATAGCGCGCGGCATACTGTTCATTCTGGTAGAGGCCCAGCAGTTCGACGTTACGCTCGATGAGCCGCTCCAGCGACTCCGGCATGTGCACGACGATTGCCTGCTGCTGATTGGTACGCGGCGCGAATGCATCGGCCGCTGCCTCGCCATGCTGCGCGACAAAGCGGCCCCATTCGAACGCGAGGCGATTCTTGTCGACCGCCACGCCATTCAGTTCGATGGCACGGTCGAGGCTTTCGTAGCTGACCGGTAGCCAGCCGCGTTGCCATGCGAAACCCAGCAGCAACGGATTCGCGTACAGCGTGTCGCCAAGCAGCGCAAGCGCGAGGCGATTGGCGTCGATGAAGTCGCAGTCCTCGCCGATGCTGTCGCGCAGGTCGCCCTGGATCTGATCGCCGGGAAAGGCCCACTGCGGATCGCGCACGAATTGCGCGGTCGGTGTTGCGCCGCTATTGATCGCCGCCTTGGTGACGCCGCGTTGCGTGCGCGCCAGCACTTCGGCGGACGCTGACACGATCGCGTCGCAGCCCAGAATCAGGCGCGCTTCGCCGGTCGCAATGCGGGTTGCGTGCAATTCGTGCGGCGTTGCTGCGATCTGTACGTGGCTCAGTACAGCGCCGCCTTTTTGCGCGAGGCCCGCCATGTCGAGCACGCTGACGCCTTTGTTCTCGAGATGCGCTGCCATGCCGAGCAGGCCGCCGATCGTCACGACGCCGGTGCCGCCGACACCCGTTACGAGCACGCCATAGGGCTTTGCAAGACCTGCGATCTCTGGGCGCGGCAGCGCGGTGAAGTCCGGAAGCGCGGTCCCACTGGCCGTCTTTGCCGGCTTCTTCAACTGCGCGCCTTCAGCAGTGACGAAGCTCGGGCAAAAGCCGTTCACGCACGAGAAGTCTTTGTTGCACGACGATTGATTGATCTTGCGCTTGGTGCCTTGCGGCGTTTGCAGCGGTTCGACAGACAGGCAATTCGATTTCACCGAGCAGTCGCCGCAGCCTTCGCAGACGGCGTCGTTAATGAACGCCCGCTTGGCCGGATCCGGATAGGTGCCGCGCTTGCGGCGCCGGCGCTTTTCGGTCGCACAGGTCTGGTCGTAGATCAGGATCGTGGTGCCCGCGACCTCGCGCAACTCGCGTTGCAGACGATCGAGCTCGTCGCGGTGATACACCTTCACGCCGTCCGGCAAGCGTACGCCCGTAGCGTATTTTTCGGGTTGGTCGGTGACGACGAGCACCTGCTTCGCACCTTCGGTCGTCACCTGGAACGCGATCTGCGGCACCGTCAGCACGCCGTCGATGGGCTGGCCGCCGGTCATCGCGACCGCATCGTTATAGAGAATCTTGTAGGTGATATTCGCACCGGCCGCGATCGAGGCGCGGATCGCCAGCAAACCCGAGTGAAAGTAAGTTCCGTCGCCCAGGTTCGCAAACACGTGACGTTCGTTTGTGAAGTGCATCTGGCCGGTCCACGCCACCCCTTCGCCGCCCATCTGGCTGAAGGTTTCCGTGTTGCGGTCCATCCATATGGTCATGTAGTGACAGCCGATGCCAGCCAGCGCGCGTGAGCCCTCGGGGACGCGCGTCGACGTATTGTGCGGGCACCCCGAGCAGAACCACGGTTGCCGTTCGGTGACGGTGCGCGGCGTGGCGGCGTCACGTTCCTTCGCTTCGATGATGGCGATGCGTGCTTCGATCCGGGCGCGTACGTCCGCAGGCAAATCGGCTTTCGCGAGACGCCGCGCGATCGCCTTCGCGATCAGTGCAGGCGACAGTTCGTATTGCATCGGCAACAGCGCCTGACCGCGCGGGACCGACCACTCGCCGCCTGCATCGTCGCGTTGATCGAACTTGCCGAATACCTTCGGGCGCACGTCGTCGCGCCAGTTGTAAAGCTCTTCCTTCAGTGCGTATTCGAGGATCTGGCGTTTCTCTTCGACCACCAGAATCTCGTCGAGTCCCGTTGCAAAATCGCGCGCGTTCTGCGCATCGAGCGGCCACACGCAACCGACCTTGAGCACGCGAATGCCGATCCGTGCGCAGGTGTCGTCGTCGAGCGACAGGTCCGCCAGCGCCTGACGCACGTCGAGATAGGCTTTGCCCGCGGTCATGATGCCCAGACGCGGCGTCGGGCTGTCGATCACCACGCGATTCAGTTTGTTCGCGCGCACATAGGCGAGCGCCGCATACCACTTGTGGTTGAGCAGACGCGCTTCCTGTGCGAGCGGCGGATCGGGCCAGCGGATGTTCAAGCCGCCTTCGGGCATTTCGAAGTCATCCGGCAACACGATTTGTAAGCGGTCCGGATCGATGTCGATCGACGCGCTGGCCTCCACGACGTCCGTCACGCATTTCATCGCGACCCATAGACCGGAATAGCGGCTCATGGCCCAACCGTGCAGGCCATAGTCGAGATATTCCTGCACGCTCGCCGGATAGAGCACCGGAATGCCGCTCGCGACGAACATATGTTCGGACTGGTGCGCAACGGTCGACGACTTCGCCGCGTGATCGTCGCCCGCCAGCACCAGCACGCCGCCATGCGGATCGGTGCCTGCCGAGTTGGCATGCTTGAAGACGTCGCCGGTGCGATCGACACCCGGTCCCTTGCCGTACCACATGCCGAATACGCCATCGACTTTCGCGTCGGGCCACAGGTTGAGTTGCTGCGTGCCCCACACGGCGGTGGCGGCGAGATCCTCGTTAACCCCTGGCTGGAACACGACGTCGTGTTCCTTCAGATGCTTCTTCGCTTTCCACAGTGCCTGGTCGAATGCGCCGAGCGGAGAGCCGCGATAGCCCGATACGTAACCCGCAGTGTTCAGTCCCGCGCGACGGTCCCGTTCTTTCTGCAGCATCGGCAAGCGGACCAGCGCCTGAGTGCCGCTCATGTAAACGCGGCCTTTCTCAAGCGTGTATTTATCGTCGAGTGAAACGGTGGCAAGTGCGTCGTGCAGCGGGGGCGATAGGGGGGCGTTCATGGGCGGCGTCTCCGGTAGCTTTATTGTCCTGGCGAGTATAGGAAGCCGAATTCCCATCGTAAAATCACAAATACCGAACCCTGCTATGCGAAAAACACATGTCAAAAGACGTCACATTGCGGCAGATGCGTTACTTCGTTGCGGCCGCGCAAAACGGGCAGTTTTCGATGGCGGCGGCGACCGAACACGTGTCGCAATCCGCGATTACCAATGCGGTACTTGCACTGGAGGAGACGCTGGGAACCCGGCTTTTCGAACGCCTTCCGCAGGGTGTCGCGCTGACGCCGGATGGGCAGGACTTTCTCAATCACGCGCGTCACATCCTCGATTCGGTACGCGACGCGATCTACAAGGCGCCGTTTCGCTCACACGACCTTAAGGGCACGGTGCGTATTGCTGCCTCGTACACCTTGCTCGGTTATTTCCTGCCGGAACTGTTGGGGCGGTTTCGCGCGACCTATCCCCACGTCGAGCTGGATCTGCGCGACGCCGATCGTCCCGAGATCGAACAAGCCGTACTCGACGGCGACATCGATCTGGGCGTGGCGTTGCTGTCGAATGTGGATCATCTCAAACGGTTTCAGCATCACGTGCTGATTCGTTCACGGCGTCAGTTGTGGACGGCGCCGACGCATCCGCTGGCACAGGTGAACTCGCCGTCGCTCGCGGACATTGCGGCGTATCCGTACATCCTCATCACCGTCGACGAGAGCGAACGAGCGACGCTGCGTTACTGGAAAGAAAACGGCGTCGAGCCGAATATCGCATTTCGCACGAGTTCAATGGAGGCGTTGCGTGGGCTGGTGGCGCATGGCTTCGGCGTGACGATCCTGTCGGACATGGTGTTTCGGCCCTGGTCGCTGGAAGGCAAGCGGATCGATGCCCGGCCGATTCTCAACGCGATCCCACAGATGGATGCGGGGATGTTATGGCGCAAGGGCGCGACGCTGGATGCGCCGGCTTTGGCGTTCCAGCAGTTCCTGATCCATGCGTGCGGCAGCTAAGCGGACGCTTATCCGTTTATCGCATACCTGTAAGCGCATCCTTCCGATCTGTCCGATTTTTGCCGCGTTGCTATGTGCACCACGGCCAGGTCGTTCGGCGGCTCGCCTAGATCAACTCCAGCTTCGACGTGAGGTAGGTGAGTTCGATTCGATTCGCGACGCCGAAGCGCTTGCGCAACTTGCGCAAGTGGTAGTCCACGTTGTGGGTGCTGGTGTCGAGGCGGCGGCCGATTTCCTTGTCGGAGGCGCCTTCGGCGATCCCCGTCAGCAGTTCGCGCTCGAACGAGGTGAGCCAATCGGTCGCGTGCTCGCGCGCCGCCGCAATCAGTTGCGGCGAGGCGAACTTGTGCACCGAGAGCCCGATCGACAGCGCCTGTTCGATGGTTGTCGAGAGGATCCAGTCGCGGTTGCGGCGCGGCGCGGTGAAGCTCATGAACGCGTGCAGGCGGGTGCCGGGAATCGCCATCGCGAACATGATGCCGCTGCACATGCCGTCTTCCTGCATGGTCTGCAGGAAACCGTCGAGCGCTGCACGCGACGCGGCCTCGCGTTCCGACGCGTCGCGTTGGCGGCGCAGATTCTGCAGATCCCACACCATCGGTACGTTGCACAGACGTGCGCCGAGCGTGCGCGGATCGATCTCGTGATGACGCTCGCGAACATAGTCGCCGCGATAGGTCACGGGCACGAATGCTTCGTGCAGGAAGAGCCGTTCGACACGCTCGCGTGTGATTTCGAGGGCGAAGTAGGCGAAGGTGGAAAAGCCTGTGAGGTTGAGCAGGCTCGTGACCATGCGGTTGCGCTCGGCCGCGCTTTGCGCGCTGGCGAGTGCTGTGGCCACCCCAAGCCGCGGCGCGTGCTTTTGCGCGACGACAGCCTGCTTGGGGTCGTTGCACCAGACGACTTCGATCAGGCGCTCGCGAGCGGGCGCGATCTCCTGCAATCGATGAGACGAACAGGAACGAGGCATGGCGACTGGCTCGTCCTCGCGGATTTCGACGCTATACATATAAGGCCTCTGATCGATATCCCGCGCGCGACGAACATGAAATAAGCAAGTGGCGAATAAGCCATGGCTTTCGATGCCGTGCGACGCGAATACAACAACAGAATGCAGTCATCCACGAAGCGAACGAAGGATTGTACAGAATCGCGTTCGCACGAGTAATATTGGGTAATAATAATACGAAAGAAAAACGACTGAATAGGCGCTTACTGAAAAACGTGAGTACGGGGTCCTTGTACGAGGCAATACATCGAGGCAAAACCCCAATGACACCGAATGACGGATTCCCGGCGCTTGAATGGTTTTCACAGGCCGACCTGCTTGCTTTTTCTCAACAGCACGACCCCAAGGCGGATGCCGGAAGCCGCGCAGCCGATCTTGCCGGATGCCATCACCGGCTCAGACAGGTGGGCTTCAGCACTTTGAATTACATAGCGTTCGAAATGATCGGCAGGCGCGTATTGCGCGCGTATCTGATGCGCGAACTGACGCCGGCTTCGTTCATTCAACCGTACATGGAAGACCTCCTCTACGAAGTAGATCCGCGCTTCATGGCTGTGCGGCAAAGCGGCTTTCCGGTCGCCTGGCGGGCGGACCGGTTCGAAGCGGAAATGGCGGCCGGCGCGGATCGCCAGGTGGCCGTGCTTTCAGCGAGCTTACGTGCGCACGGGATGAATAGCGGCGTGATCTTCGGCTTGTCGGCGCCGCGCAGGGACTTGCGGGTCGCGGTGAGTCTCACGTCGGAGGCGCACGATACCGACTGGATCGACGACCGCGTGATGGGAGCGGCGCTTGCCGTCAGCCTGACCGTGCATCGGTTCGCGCTGCCCTATATCGAGGCGCGTTCGCGTAGCGCGCGCGACGTCACGCTGGTCGACGAGCAGCTGGCCGTGCTCGACCGGCTCGTCAAAGGCCTATCGGATCAGGAGATCGCGACCGCACTGCAAACCTCGCTGCACAAGGTCAATTACCACATTAAAATCTTGCAGAATGCTTTCAATGTCGAAAATCGCGCTCAATTAGCTTATATGGCGGCGCGTTGGGCCCCGGATGAATAGCGGGGTTTACCGGTCGGCATTGATTTTTTAAACGGGTATTCGGTCATTTATTCCCGGCCAGCGTGTTAAATGCGTTGCGCCGATGTCATTTATTTCCGATGAGTTCGTAAAAGATGCAATGCGCTATTGGCTGACGCATTGTTAATTGGCCACTACGAAATAACGTAGATAAATCGGCCGACCAGAAAAAGAGCAACAAAAAAACGAGCGGGCAAATACCAGGCCACGTGAACCCTCCGGCTCACGCGCCGTTTCGTAGTGAACTTGTAGTAAAGAGTTGCGCTGACTGACTTCGCCTACGAGGCGAGCGTATTCAAGGCGATTACCGGCCCAGTAAACTCGTCTGCAGAAAGAGCCCGCGGCTATGCGCGCATAGCAACGCTAAACACACGCCAAGGCAAGCATTCCCCCAGCACCAGCCTCTCACCGGCACGCCGTTTCTGAGCGGCCGACCAGCACACGTACAGGGAGTCGATTAGAAACGATGGCCTATCCGAAGGCGCTTCCGCGCGATTGGCAGCGGATGTTGACTGCTGGCCGCGGCATGTCCGGCAAACGGCTTGCCGCCGCGTCGCCGCGCGCCGACCTGTTTCTCGCGGCCTTCATCGTCTCTGTCGTCGCACTGTTCATCCTGCCGCTGCCCCAGGTCGCGCTCGACGGCATGATCTCGCTCAATCTCGCCGTGAGCGTCGTGCTGCTGACCGTCTCCACCTACGTGCCCTCGGCCGTGAGCTTCTCGTCGTTTCCGGCATTGCTGCTGTTCACCACGCTGTTCCGGCTCGCGCTGAACATCGCATCGTGCAAGCTGATTCTGCTGCATGCGAACGCGGGCCATGTGATCGATGCCTTCGGGCGGCTCGTCGTCGGCAACAACGTGGTGGTCGGCGGCGTCGTGTTTCTGGTAATCGCAGTCGTGCAGTTCATCGTGATCGCCAAAGGCTCGGAGCGGGTCGCCGAAGTCGGTGCGCGTTTCTCCCTCGATGCGATGCCGGGCAAGCAGATGAGTATCGACGCGGACCTGCGCGCCGGCATCATCAATGCCGACGAAGCGAAGCATCGCCGCGAGCGGCTCGAGCAGGAGTCGCAACTGCATGGCGCAATGGATGGCGCGATGAAGTTCGTCAAAGGCGATGCGATCGCCGGGCTTGTCATCGCGTTCATCAATATCGTCGCCGGACTCGCGGTCGGCACGCTGATGCACGACATGAGCATCGGCGAAGCGCTCCAACGTTACGCGATCCTGACGGTCGGCGACGGCATGGCGTCGCAGATTCCGTCGCTGCTGGTGTCGATCGCGGCCGGCATCGTGACGACCCGTGTCGCCACACGCGATGCGCGCGAGCGCCAGCTCGGCGAACAACTGGGCGAGCAGCTCGGCGCACATCCGCGCGCGCTGCTGATCGCCGCGCTTGTGCTGCTCGGTTTCCTCGCCGTGCCAGGTTTTCCGAAGTGGTCGTTCGCGCTGCTGGCGTTCGCGCTCGGGACCTTTGCCGTGCTGCAACTGCGGCGCAAGACGACGCTGCCCGCCTTCAACCTCATCAGCATCGCGGGGCGCGTGGGAGAGGCGGCCGAGGCGGGCGGCAGCGAGAGCACGCAGCATGCGGGCGTGACGTCGCTGATCGCGGTGACGCTTGCAGAGGACTTGCGCGCGGAGCTGAATCTCGCACGCCTGCAGGCGGCGCTTGCCAGCGCGAAGGCGCGCGTCGATGCCGACGTCGGCACGGTATTTCCGCGCATGACGCTGAACTACGACGAGGCGGCGCCCGCCGCGAGCTACCGCATCTATTTGCAGGACGTGCTGGCTTCGAGTGGCGCGGTGAAGCCGGGCTGGCTCCTGTGGGACGGCGTCTCGCCCTTGCCCGAGGATGCCGAGCGGCAGGCCGCGGAAGCCTTCGGCCCGTTCACCACGGCGCTCTGGATTCGTACCGCCGACGGCGAGCCGCCCGAAGGCCGGTATCTCGACAACGAAGCCGTGCTGGCGGCGCACGTCGAGCAGATCGTGCGCCAGCACGCGGACGAGTTGCTCGGCATTCAGGAAACGCAGGCGCTCGTGCATCTGGTACGGCGCGACCATCCGGAGCTGATCGGCGAGTTGACGCGCCTCGTGCCGCTGCAGCGCGTGACCGAAGTACTGCGGCGTCTGCTTGGCGAACAGGTGCCGATCCGCAACCTGCGGGTGATTTTCGAAAGCCTCATCACATGGGCGCCGAACGAACCGGACGACGTGATCGCGCTCGTGGAACTGGTGCGTATCGACCTGCGGCGCATGATCACCGACCGCTACGCGGGCGTGGGCCGCCAGTTACGCGTGGTGTTGTTCGAGCAGAACCTGCAGGAGCGCGTCGAGGGCGCGGTGATGCGCACGAAGCAGGGCAACTTCCTCGCGCTGCCGAGCGATGTGAAAGAGGACATCTGCGAGCAGGTGCGCGGCATCGCGAGTCTGGCCGGCCTGACGGGCACGCAAGCCGGCACACCCGCGGGCACACAGCCAGGCGCGCGTCTCGCGGTCATGGTTGCGCTTGGCGCGCGGCGCTACGTGAAGACGATTCTGGAGCCGGTGCTGCCGGACCTGCCCGTGCTCTCGTATCAGGAGATCGAGGAGGACGTGCAATTGCATACGGTCGGCTGGGTCAAGAACCCGCCGGATAACGGCATCGCCGGCGCAGGCGCGCAAGTGCGGGGGAGCAGTTGATGGCCAGCTCGACGATTCTGGATCTCACGCGTCAGGCGCTGATGCTCGTGCTGCTGCTGTCGCTGCCGATCGTCGCGATCGCGACGGTCACGGGGCTCGTCGTGGCGATTCTGCAGGCGGTGACGCAGGTGCAGGACGCGAGCATCGGCATCGCGGTGAGGTTGATCGCGGTGATGGTCGCGCTCGTGCTGTTGTCGGGCTGGTTGGGCGGCGAGGTGCTGCGCTTTGCTCAGCAGGCGCTGGAACGGGGATTCGTGTTTTCCATGGGAGTGTCCTGATGCACGTTCGTGCAGCTTCGCGATCGTTCGAACGACGGCGTGCACAGACCGCCGCAACGGTGTTCGTCGCGTCCGTGCTGTTGTCGGTCTCGCTTTTCATGGCGCTTGCGCAACCCGCGCGCGCGGCCGACCTGCGCTGGCGCAACCGGCCGTTCACGATCGTCGCGAACGGCAAGCGGATCGCCGATTTCATCCGCGAACTGGCGTCGTCGCAAGGTGTCACGGCGATCGTGGATGCGAAGATCGACGGCACTATCAGCGGGCGTTTCTCCGGCTCGCCGCAGCAAACGCTCGACACCGTCTGCGCGACCTATGGCCTGACCTGGTACTACGACGGTTCGTTTCTCTACATCGATCCCGCCGACCAGTCGCAGACGCAGGTGATCCCGATTCCCCCGCAGTCGGCGAGCGCGGTCGGCCAGGCGCTGCAAACCATGCAGATCGTCGACAAGCGCTTTGCGCTCGTCATCAACGACCGCGCGAACAGCGTCTACGTATCTGGGCCGCGTCGCTATGTCGAGTTGGTGCGGCAGGCGGTCAGCACGGTGGGCGACCCCGCGTCGAACGGTCAGAACGCGGACATCCGCGCGTTTCGCCTGAAATACGGCTGGGCCTCGGACTTCACGATCAACCGCTCGGGCAAGGAAGTCGTGATTCCGGGCGTGGCGACGATGATGCGGCGGCTCTTCGGCAAGACGGGCGGGACGAGCGCCAGCAGCGCGGGTGCGCCGCTTGGGCAAGCCGCGCGGCAGGTCAAACTCGGCTCGGGCCTGACGATCGACGTGCCACGCATCGAATTCCCGGATGTCGCTGGCGGCGTGCGTTCTGGCAGCTACGGAGCGGCAGGCGGAAGCGGCGCAGAAGGCTCGCCGCTGCTGCGCGATGCGGGCGGCGGCGACACGCTGCCGCAGATCGAAGCGGACGCGGCGATCAACGCGGTCGTCGTGCGCGACCTGCCTGAGAACATGCACCGCTATCAGGCGCTGATCGATCAACTTGACGTGCGTCCGCGCATTGTCGAGATCAACGTGACAATCATCGACATCGACGAGAACTCGCTCGACAGCCTCGGCATCGACTGGCGCCTGCATACCACGCACGGCGATATCCAGATCGGGAACGGCGAGAATCCGCTCAACGGCAACACGCAGTACGGCACCAGCGGCAACCCGCCGCTCACGTTCGGCACCGGCACGACCGAAGCCGGGCAGACCGGCATCTTCATGCCGACGGGCATTGCGCTGACCGCATCGATCGGCGGCGCGCTGCGCAACTATCTGCTCACGCGCGTCAATGCGCTGGAGCAGACCGGCCACGCCGAGCTGCATTCGAAGCCGAAGGTGCTCGCGCTCGACAATACCGAGGCGATCCTCGAAAACCTCACGCAGTTCTACGTGCAGGTGCAGGGCTATCAGGATTCGTCGCTCTACAGCGTGACGACCGGCACGAGCATCAAGGTGACGCCGATGATCGTCGACGACCGCACGCATGACGCGAGCGGCGCGAGCGCGCAAAGCGTGATGATGTCGCTCGACATTCAGGATGGCAACATCGTGCCGAACCAGAGCGTGTCGAACGTGCCGGTGATCCAGCAGCGCAACATCGTGACGAAGACGATGATCGACGAAGGCAAGAGCCTCCTGATCGCCGGCTTCAACAACGACCAGGTGCAGCTCAACAAGAGCGGCGTGCCGTGGCTGTCGGACATTCCGCTGATCGGCAGCCTGTTCAAGTACACGGACAAGAACGGCCAGCACACGGAACGCTTCTATCTGCTCACGCCGCGCATCGTCAGCAACGCGACCATGTATGCGCCCGATGGCTCGCCGGTCAATCCCAGTTTCGACAGCGTGCCCGACGCGAGCGGTCTTGCCATGTACCGCGCGCCGGATAACGACAGCATCGTGCCGCTCGCGCCGAAGCCGCTGCCGGGCACGCTGCTCGGCGCGCCGCTGCCGCCGCCACCACCGCCGCCGAGGGACCCCGCCGTCGAGGCGCCGAAGCCGATCGCAGGACCGCCGAATGCAAACGAGCACCCTTGATGCGCATGCCGGCGCGGCAGGGCTGCGCGCGGCGCCCCAGGACGCGGTGGCCTCACCGTGGAACCTGTGCTTCCTGAGTGGGCCGATGTACGGCCGCACGATGTCGCTGGTGCGTGGCGCCAACTGGGTCGGCACGGCGGCGGATTGCGAAGTGATCCTGCCCGATCGCGAGATCGGCGCGCGCCAGGTATGCCTGCAAGTCGGCGCGCTTGCGGTGACGGTGCAGAATCACGGCGGCGCGGACAGTGCGCCTGTGCTGTTCAACGACGAGCCGCTCGCCGGGCGCCGTTCGTTCATGCCGGGTGACGTGGTGACGGTGGGTTCGATCAAGCTGGGTATCGCCAGCAACGGGCAGGCCGCTGTGCCGCTGCCTGCGGACGGGGAGGAGGCGCGCCCCGCGCGCGATGCCGCCTGGCTCGGCTGGGCGGCGAAGGCGCTGCGGCGGCTCGGCAGCCGGCGCTCCGTGCTGGTGCTGGTCGCGCTGTGGGTCGGCGTGCTGCTCGGCGCGCTCGGCTATGGACTCGTCGCGCTGTCCGGCAGCCTGCCGTGGCAGCACGAATCGCCGCTCGGCCGCGTGCACCGCTTGCAGCAGGCACTGCGAGCGTACCCGGAGCTCGCCGTCGCAGCGCGCGACGACGGCGAACTCGTGTCCGGCTATGTGAAGAGCGCGGCCGAGCGCGACCGGGTCGCGCAAATCGTGGCGGGCGTCGATAACGCGGCGCTCGGCACCGTGTACATCGTGGGCGACCTGATCGCGACTGCGCAGACCTATTTCAGTGATACGCCGCTGAAAGTGTCGTATCTCGGACGCGGGCGGATCGAAGTGACTGGCGAGGCGCCGCGCGCGCAGATCGCGCAGCGCATCCAGAACTACGTGAAGGACGCACGGCCCGCGCTCGAAGTCGTCGATCACGTTAACTACGCGGACGAGCACGACAACCGCACGGCAACGCTCGGCGGGACGGGCGGCGTGCCGGAGATCGCCACTGTATTTGCCGGGGACGACGATCAGCGTTTCATCGAAACAGTGGACGGCAGCCGCTATTTCGAAGGCGCGCGGATGAAGGACGGCTTGACCGTGACGTCGATCGGTCCCGAGGCCGTGGTGTTCGAGCGCGATGGGCGGCGCATCACGGTACCGCTCACCGCCGGCGGCAACGGCAGCGGCAGCGCGGCCGACGCGCCACCGTCCGCGGTTGCCGCGAGCGGTGCGGCGGCGGGCATCGCGGTGCCGGTGGCGGGGCAGGCGCCGGCTTCGGTTGCCGCAGCGGCGGCGTATTCCGCCGGTTCGGGCGCGCTGTCCGCATCGGCAGCGGTGCCGGCGGCGTCGCCGGCCAGGTAGCAGCAACGCATTTTTTGCATGGCACGGCGTGTCAGGGGCAGTGTGTCCCGCACAGCCGGGCTCACCAGGACGCAGGCCGCCGCATTCGTCGCGACGGCAGGCGGGACCGGTGCGCCGACACATGTCGGCGGCCGGTGTTTTCAACTACCGAGTGAAGGAGCAGCAAATGGGTACGTCTAGCAATCCGGTTTCGACCGGCGATGTCCAGAACCAGGCCAACCAGCTCATGGACGAGCAAACGAAGCTGACCGAAATCAACTTCCAGGTGCAGCAATCGACAGCCACGTTCCAGACCTCGACGGCTGTGACCGCACAGGCCGGCACCGCAGCCGCGCAAGCTGCGCAGCACATCGGCTCGGCCGGTCGCGCATGAAAGCGGGCGCCGGCCGCCGGTCCGACGACCAGCGTGCGTGCGCACGCACGAGGCGGCTGGCTTGCCCGCAGCGCGCAGTGATTTCTTGAAGGAGCAGATCATGACAGTCCCAGGGGTCGCGCCGCCGGGTGCGGCGGCGCTCACCAGCGCCACGCAGACGAACGGCGCGGGCGACCCGGCTCACGTGAAACATTTCGACACGCTGATGGGGAAACCCGAGCAGTCGCAGGCGGCAAGCTCGCCGGTCTCACCGACATCGCCGGCGGCAACACAACCGGCCTCCGCGATCCAGTCGGTGCAACTGCACAGCGCGTCGAATGCACTCCCCGGCGTGCAGATGAGGCCTGCCGAAGCGAGCCGCTCGTCGCTCGCGGAGCGCCTGCGCACGTACGGCAACGATCTCGATCAGCGCTACGCGGGCATCGAGAAGCATCGCGAACAGATGCTGACGTCGATGCCGAAGCTCGGTCAGGACCCGCTGATGGAGATGGCGCAGATGATGGACTTCCAGTGGTCCGCGTCTACCACGATCGCCGAGTATCAACTGAGCATGTCGGTCGCGCAGGCGGCGAACGGCTTTTCGCATTCGATTCTGAAGAATCAGGAATGACGAATGACACATCACCCATGACAGCGGCTCGATGAGCCCAGCCAAGCGATGACGAATTTCCAACCGACCCGGCGGACTCGCGCGGCGCGTCCGCTTGCCCGGCTTGTGCTCGTGTGCGCGGTCCTGCTGCTCGCGGGCTGCCAGCGCGAACTATATTCCGGGCTTTCCGAAGCCGATGCGAACCAGATGCTGTCGGTGCTGGGCGATGCGGGTATTCCGGCAGAGAAGGAAAACGACGCGCGCGACGCTTCGGATAAGCAGGCCTGGCAGCTCACTGTCGACGACGGCGATCTGCATGCCGCGCTGACGGTGCTGCACGCGCAAGGCTTGCCGAAGCCGAACTATGCGAGTCTCGGCGAGCTGTTCCAGAAGCAGGGGCTGGTTTCCACGCCTGCCGAGGAACGCGTGCGCTATCTATACGGCGTGTCGCAGGATCTGTCGCGCACGCTGCAGGATATTGAGGGCGTGGTGGTCGCGCACGTGCAGGTCGTGATTCCGGAGAACGATCCGCTGGCCGACAAGATCAAGCCTTCGTCGGCGGCGGTGTACATCCGCTATAAATCCGGGGTCGATCTGCGCGCGATGGCGCCCATGGTCAAGGATCTGGTCGCGCACAGCATTGAAGGGCTGCAATACGACAACGTGTCGCTGTTCCTGCAGCCGGCCGATGCGCGGCCGGTACGCGCTGACGGCGTCGGCAGCGCGCTCAACGACATCGTGCGGCTGCGCTCGCCGCTCGGCTGGCTCGTGTTCGCGCTGATCCTGCTGACGCTCGCGATGGTGGTGCTCGTTGGCGCGCGGCGCGGTGCATTCGGTCGCGGGCTGGCATCGCTGCTGGGCGGCGGCGTCGCGCGGGCCGGCGCAGCGCGCGGCACTGCCGCTCGCGTTCGCGCGTCGGACGGCACGCGAGAGTCCGGCACCTGAGGCTGAATCATGAAACGCCCGCGCGCATTGCCGCCGCTCGCTATCAGGCGCCGCTCGTGTGAGGCGAAACACTGATGGATTTCGCCGCCGCCAGTGCCATGCCATGGACGCAGATGCTCGACGCGCCTGCGCCGCCGCAGCGCGTGCCGTTCTATCGGATGGTCTGCGAATTCAACCTGCGTCCGGACACTTATCTGCATGTCACGCGCGTGCCCGATGCATGGCCGGCCGCTTATCGCCAACTGACGGCGTTCGGTGTTGCCGGGCGCCGGCTGATCGCGAGGCATCTGCTCGACGCGGCCGGCGTGGCCGGGCACTACGACTTCAACGTGGCGAGCCCGGTGGCGCGGCTTGCGCTGTTGCCGGGCGCGGCGCTCGAACAACTGGCCGCCTACGCGGGTTTGCTGCTGCATCGTGCGTGGTTGCGCGAGGCGCTGAGCGTGCGCCGCGTGCGTGCCGAGGTGGCGGCCCGATTCGGTGCGGACGCGCTCGACCTGACGCTCGAGCGCGCACCCGCGTTCGATGCGCTCGGCGAAACGCTCGAACCCTGGCGCGCCGACCCCGCCGCGCTGCCGCCAACGATCCGCGCGCGTGGCGGTCGCCTGCTCGCCGATTTCATTGCCGCGGCAGGCGTGCCGGTAGACGCGCGGGCGCGCCTGAAATTCAACCGTGCGATCGACAGCCAGGCGCCGTATCTGCTGAATCACGCGCAGCGCGACATGGTCGGCGAACTGGTGTTTCTGTTCCTGATTCCCGAGAGGCTTAACGCATGGGACTGGCTTTTCTGATTACGAGCGACAACCTGCAATTGTTGTCCGAGCGCAAGGTGCTGAAAGAGCGCGAATACGCGACGCTCCTCGATGCGTCCGCGGTCATCGCCACGGCGCGCACGGAGGCCGAGCGCATCGTCGCGGCTGCGCAGCGCGAATATGAAGCGCGGCAGGCCGCCGGCTATGAGGAAGGCGTGCGCCGCGCGCAGAAGGCGTCCGCGGCGCAGTCGTATAGCCAGGCGCTCGCCGCCGCGCAGACCATGGAATCCATGAAAGACGCGATGGCCGAGATCGTCGTGAAGGCGGTGCGCGCGATCGTCGGCGAGATGCCGGTGGCGCGCCTCCATGCGGCGGCGCTCGAACGGATCGCGCCGCTGGTGCGCGACGAGCCGTTTCTGATCGTGCATGTGGCGCCCGGCCGCCACGACGAGATGGAAGAAGCGCTGGCGAGCGCCTTTGCCGGCCACGAGCGCACGCAGAAAATCCGCATTGTCGAAGACAAGGATCTGGCGAGCGCGGCGTGCATGGTCGAAACGCCCTCCGGTCGTATCGACGCGAGCCTCGAATTGCAAATCGATGCGCTACGCCAGGCGATTCGCCGCGAACCGCTCGGGGGCGCCGCGCGATGAGCGAATTCCGCTTCGGCGCTGCGCCACGGCCGGACGTCGACGACCCCGTCGACGAAGCCAACCCATCGGCGGGTGGCGAAGCGCTCGATCGCGGCCGGCTGGTCGGCGAGCTGGATGCGGGGCTCGCGTTTTTCTCGCCGGTTTCGGTGCAAGGGCGGGTGAATCACGCGGTCGGGCAGATTCTGAACGCGACCGGCATCCGCGCGCGGCTCGGTGAAATTTGCGAGCTGCGTACGCCGAACCAGCCGACCTTGCTCGCCGAGGTGGTCGGCTTCTCCAGGCAGACGACTTTGCTCACGCCGCTTGGCGAGGTGGCCGGTTTGTCGCCCGAGACGACGGTCGTGCCGTCCGGCCGCGAGCATGTGTTCGCGATGGGCCGGGGGCTGTTCGGGCGCGTGCTCGACGGGCTCGGCCAGCCGCTCGACGGCCGCGGACCCGTGGCCGGCGCCGTCTGGGTATCGACGCAGCAGAATCCGCCGAATCCGCTCGCGCGGCAGATGATCGACACGCCATTCGCGACCGGCGTGCGCGTGATCGACGGCCTGATGACGCTCGGCGTCGGCCAGCGGGTCGGCATCTTCGCGCCGTCCGGCGTCGGCAAGAGCACGCTCCTGGGGATGATCGCGCGGGGCGCGCAAGCGGACGTGAACGTGATCGCGCTGGTCGGCGAGCGCGGGCGGGAGGTGCGCGAATTCATCGAACACAGCCTTTCGCCGGAGGTGCGCGCGCGCTCGATCGTCGTCGTGTCGACCTCCGATCGGCCCGCGATGGAACGTGTCAAGTCGGCGCTTGTCGCCACCGCGATCGCCGAGTACTTTCGCGACGAAGGCCAGCGCGTGCTGCTGCTCGTCGATTCGCTCACGCGCTTTGCGCGCGCGCAGCGCGAAGTCGGCCTCGCGTCCGGCGAGCCGCCGACGCGGCGCAGTTTTCCGCCCTCCACCTTCGCCGTGCTGCCGCGTCTGCTCGAGCGTGCGGGACAGGGCGAGCGCGGCTCGATCACGGCGCTGTATACGGTGCTTGTCGAAGGTGACGAGGAGTCCGATCCGATCGCCGAGGAAGTGCGCTCGATCCTCGACGGCCATATCGTGCTGTCGCGCAAGATCGCGCTCGCCAACCGCTATCCGGCGATCGACGTGCTTGCGAGCCTGTCGCGCGTGATGCCGCTCGTCGCGTCGCGCGCGCATCAGATGGGCGCGGCGCGTGTGCGCGAACTGCTCGCGAAATATCAGGAGATCGAACTGCTCGTGCAGATCGGCGAATACCGCGAAGGCAGCGACCGTCTAGGCGATCTGGCGTTGCGCGCGCGCGACCTGCTCGGCGCGTTCTGCATGCAGACGGGGAGCGAGGACATCCGTTTCGAGGAGACCCTCGCGAGGCTCATCAAACTGGCGAACGACCATGCCTGACGACCAGGAAATCCTGACCACGCTCGCGCGGCTGCGCCGGGTGCGCGAAATGCGCAGCCAGCTTGCGCGCGTCGCGGCGGCCAGGCAGCAGGGCATCGCGGCAGAGAGCCGGCGCGCGCTCGTACAGGCGCAAGACGGCCTGACTCGGCAAATCGAGGAGAAGGCCGCGATCCAGCAGCGGCTCGCGGCTGTCGGCGCGCGCGAAGCGTCGGCGCGCACCTTGCAGGATGCGGCTGTCGATGCGCGGTCGGCGAACGTGCAGATCGGCGCGGCCAACCGCTCGCTGGCCGACGCGAGGACACATCACGACGGCAACGAAGTGCAGCTCGCGCAACTGCAGCATGCGGCGCGCCGCGCGAAAGCCGCTGAGGACAAGCTGGAGAAAGCCGGCGAGCGCCATACGCGCTCGCTTGCTGCGCGCACCGAACGGCTCGCGGACGAAGTCGCCGACGGCTTCGCGGTGCGCCGCTTCGGCGCGCAGCACGCGCTCGAGCAGGACGAAGCAGAGGCCAACGACAACGGCGCCCCCGCTCCCTATCCGCGCCCGGGTGGCCGATGCTAGCGCAGGTGCAGGATTTCAACGATATCGCCGGCAGCCTGCGGCCGCTCATGTACGTGATGCCGCGTCTCTTGCCGATCATGCTGATCGTGCCCGTGTTCAACGAGGAGATCGTGACGGGCCTCGTGCGCAACGGCCTTGCGGTCGTGATCGCCGCGTTCGTCGCGCCGGCGATCGACGCGGCACAGATTGTCAGCATGCCGTTCCTGCTGTGGTGCATGCTCGTCGCCAAGGAGGCGGTGGTCGGCGTGCTGCTCGCGGGCGCATTCAGCGCCGTGCTGTTCGCGATCCAGAGCGTCGGCTACCTGATCGACTTCCAGACGGGTAGCGGCAACGCTTCGTTCTTCGATCCAATGGGCGGCCATGAGGGGGGACCCACGTCGGGTTTTCTGAACTTCGTCGCGCTGACGCTGTTCGTGACGGCGGGCGGGCTGCAGTCGCTCGTGCGGCTGTTCGCGCAGTCGTATGTGTGGTGGCCGATCGGCGCGCTCGGACCGGACTGGTCTGCTGTGTTGTCCACCTTCGTGGTGCGTCAGACCGACGCCATCTTTACGTGGCTGGTGAAGCTCGCCGCGCCGATCGTAATCGTGCTGGTGCTGGTCGAATTCGGTATCGGTCTGATCGGGCGCGCGGTGCCGCAACTGAACGTGTTCGTGTTTTCGCAGCCGTTGAAGAGCACGCTGGCCTTCCTGATGATGGTGCTGTTCCTGCCGCTCGTGTACACCTCGCTGCATGGCCTGCTGAGTCCGGGGAACGGCATGCTCGAACTGCTGCAGAGCCTGATGGCCAATCCGCACTGAGCGCGCGATGGCGGAAAAGACCCAGCAGCCGACCGCGAAGCGCCAGCGCGAAGCCCGCGAACGCGGCGACGTGCCGAAGAGCGCCGAGACGATTTCGACCGCGATGTTCGTCGGCGTGGGCGCGGCGGTGGCGGGAGGCTTAGGCGATCTATTCGGACGCGTGCAGCGCCTCTTTGCGCTCGTTTTCGACGCGGTGGGTGCGCCCGATCCGGGCGGGCGGATGGCGGCGCTCGGCCACGCGGCGGCGCGCGACTGGATGATCGCCTCGATCGAGATCGTGCTCGCGGGCGTGCTGCTCGCGGTTCTCGCAGGCCTCGTGCAAGTGGGCGGCGTGATGGCGTGGAGCAAGCTCGTGCCCTCGCTTGGGCGCCTCAATCCCGCCGAAGGCCTGAAGAACATGTGGTCGATGCGCAATCTCGTCAATCTGGCGAAGATGGCGGTGAAGACCCTGCTGCTTGGCGCGACGCTCGGCTGGCTGATCTATGCGTCGCTCGATCCAGCCGTGCAGTCGGGTTTCACGCGGCCGCTGTCGATTCTCGCGCTCGTCATGCATCTGCTGTTGCTGCTGCTCGGCTGGGCGGCGCTGATCTACATCGTGATGGCGCTGATCGACATCGTGCACCAGCGGCACGAGCACAACCAGAAGATGAAGATGTCGATCGAGGAAGTGCGGCGCGAATACAAGGAAGAAGAGGGCGACCCGCACGTGCAGGCGATGCGCCGGCAACTCGCGCGCGAGGTGCAGTTGCGCTCGCTCGGCGACCGGATCGAGTATGCGGCGGTGGTGGTGTATTCGTCGCGCGTCGCGGTTGCGCTTTACTACTCGGGACTCGGCACGCTGCCGTGGGTGCTCGCGCGCGGTGAAGGCGACGTCGCCGAGCGCATCGTGAAGCTCGCGCACGCAGCGCTGCGCCCCACGCTTGCCAATGTCGGGCTGGCGCATGCGTTGTATGAATCGACGCCGGAGAACGGCACGATCGCGCAGCGCCATTTCGATGAAGTGGCGCGGCTGTTGAAGTGGGCGCGCGGGGCGGGATGAAAGGGCGCGCCGTGCGGCGTGCGGCTGAAGCTTCGTCCGCGCCGTCCCTTGCACCCCTCACCCGATCACGATCTGCTGCCCCGGGTACACGAGATTCGCATCACCTCCGGCAAGCTGCGGATTGAGCTGGAAAATCTCCTGTAACGCGCGCGCATCCTGCTCGCCTTCCGACATTCCTTGCTGATCGGCCGCGGACACGTGCGCGGCGTTGAGTAGCGTTTTGCGGTTACGGTCGGCGATCACCCATAACGAATCGCCCTCGGCAACGAGATAGCGCTGTGCGGTGGGTGTCGGATTCGGCGTCTGTACGGGTTGCCCCGGCTGGCCCGGTGATGCTGATGCACCGGGCGTCGCCGGGGTTGAGGGCGAAGCTGATGGAGCTGGCGACGCACTCGCGCCCGTGGTTGGGCTCGCACTGACGCCGGGCGAAGGACTTGCACTCGCGCTCGGCGTGTTCGTCGACGCAGGCGGTTGAGGGCCCGTGTTGCCGCTGCTGTTATTGCTATTCATGAAGAACGGCGCGATCTGGTTGCCGATGAAGATGCCGATAGGCAGGAGTGCGAGCCAGATCGGCACCTTGCTGACTTTCGGCGTGGCGTTCGGGAAGCGGGCATTGAGCCAGCCCGCCGACAGAATCAGCGACGACGCGGCCGCCGTGCCGCCTGCGAACCAGTGGTTCTCGATCAGTTGCGAGCTCGCGCCGAGGAGACCGCCGGACGCCGTGAACGCGTCGCTGGCGGAGTCGGCGAAGCGCGCAACGCGGCTGCGCTGGTCGACGTTCACGCCCTGGCGGCGACCCAGCAGGACCATGCCCGTATACGTGCCTGACAGCAAAACGCCGGCGGTCGGCAGCACGGTCAGCCACGGGTCGTTGCCGGCGAGCGCGTGGATATCCATCGCCAGCGTGCCGGTGTAGCCCGCCAGCGCCGAGATGCGCGCGGCGGTGCCGAGCCAGTGCCGCGGATTGCCCTGGTGGATCTGTTTCAGCGCCGTGCCGGTGAAGGCGCCTTGCATCTGCCCGAGCATGTCGCCCACGATAATCTGCGTCTGCTCGACCGCGTCGGTATAGCTCAAGCCATGTTCCTTGTGCAGCCAGCGGATGCGCGCGACGTTGGCTTTGCCTTCGTCGGCCAGCAGTTGCAACTGGGCGCTGCGCTTGCTCGTCCGGTCGTAATTCGGCAACTGGCTCGACAGGCGTTCGACCAGCGTATCGGCCACCTTGTCGAAGACGCGCGGATCTCCGTTTTGCAGGCTTCTGACTGAGGCCTGGTGCGCCGCCTGGAACATGCGGGCGATCCGCGTCGCGGTCAGCAGATGCGGCGTGGCGGTCTTCAGGTTGGCAAGGCCAAGCGTATCGAACAGGTTGAACTGGTTGGTGCCGAGCACGGTCGCGACGCCGCCCAGCCCGACGATCGTCGCGCCGGTCAGGAACCGCGTGCGCCAGTTTTTCTCGATCGGCGCGAGGTGCAGCGCGGTGAGTTCGGCGAGCGCCTGTTCGTCCTTCGCAATCTCGTCCTGACCCAGTTGCGCGGCGGTCTCGCGGCTCTCGCTGACAGCTTTCTTTGCGTCGTTCTTCAACGCCGGATCGCTGACGATCTGGGCCCACGGGGTGAGCTTCCCGGGGGCGGATGGCAGCGTGCGGTTGCCGGGATTCCGCAGATGGCTGCCGACGTCGGTCATCCAGCGCCGTGCGTAGGCCTGCGCCTTCCCGTTGCCCGACGGGTTCCAATGGCGCTGTGCGTAGGTCGTCTCGGCGAGCCTGGCCTGGTTGACGAAGTCGGTCGTATTGCGCTGATAGATACGTTCACGGATGCGGGCAATCGCAGCGGGCGGCAAACCGTCTTCACGGCCCACCCGATCGAGTTCGATGAGCAACGGCCGCTGCTGCTCGACAAGGAGCGACGCGGCGGGGCGATCGAACACACGGGTCAGCGCATCGTCGCCGTGAATCCGTGCGAGCTTCTCCGGCTGCCCCGCATACTTGACGATCAGACGGGCGAGCGCGGTGGTCAGCTCTTCATTGGCGATCGAATCGGAGCCGTGCGTACCGTACCCAAGACCCATATGCACCCAGTTCAGCGTCTGACGATCGAGTACCGCTTCCAGCAGTTTCGCGTGACCGCCGCCCGGCACCGATTCCAGCACCGTATCCCAGCCGTGGAAGGTGACCATCACCTGGGGGGCGCGCGTGCCGGCATTGCGCTTCGCCCAGTCTTCGAGCAGGGAGAAGGTGCGGACGTAGTCGTGGTAGCTGTCGTTGGTGCCGGCCTGGATCGCCTTGTCGTGCGCCGAGACCAGATGACGCGACGGCGCCGTTTCGAGACGCAGCGCGAAGCCGGCCTCCCGCGCCGCATCGAGCCAGGCGAAGAGCGTTTTCTCGTTGAGATGGTCGAGCGGCAGAACCTCATTGTTGGCGCCGCGGATCACGCCGTTTTCATAGTCGACAGTCGCCCCTTTCAACGCACCGAGCCTTTTGACCGCCGCAACGAACTGGGGATCATGCTTCTTGCCCTGCGCCGCGTTCAGCGTATTCGGATCGACCACGAGCGTGACGACGGGCATCGCCCCGCCGGTGCGCTTGACTCTCTCGACAGCCTGCTCGGGATTGTCGAGCAGCGTAAACGCCCGTCCCATCGGCGCGACGCGATCCTGAACCGCAGGGTCCGCGGCGAGAAAGTGCCGTATGAGTTTCGTATCGCTGACCGTCGCCACGCTCAGACGTCTGCCCGCGCGCACGTAGTTGCGAAGCAGCCTGGCTTGCCAACCGGTTGCCGTGTCCAGAAGCCTGGCAGCGCGCCTCGTCGGCAGCGGCGAAAACTGCGACAAGCCGTTGGGCGAGTCGTCGCGTGCGACGTGCAGCGGCAGGTGAAGTGCTTTCCACTGGGTCGCGTCGGCCACCACGACGTCGGGCACCCGGTCGACTGCGGCATCGGTGAGTTCGACTGGCGTAGCGGAGGCGTTGCGCTTGCGGCTCGCATATTCCTTGAGGGCCGCGAGCTGCGGGAACAGCCACGATTCCTTGATCTTGCCGTAGCGTGCGATCAATTCGGTGACCGTCGCGCTCGAGAGTGCCGGCTGGTACGGCTTGATCTCGATATCGGTGGTCCTCCTGCGCGCGCCGAGCAGACCGATGCCCTTGTTGGCTTTGGCATGCGCTTCCAGTGCCTTGGGGTCGAGCTCGGTCAACAGGAACTGCATGTTGGCGCCGTGCGGACCGCGGCCGATCGGCGATTCGTCGATCGATACTCCGGGCGCGTTCGCGTCGTGATGCTTCCAGTCGCCGAACCAGCGCAGTTCTTTGCCGCGCATTTCGAGGCGGCCGCGCGCATTGTTCGTCATGTGTGCGATGTCGCCTTCACTGTCGTACACATAGATATGGTGCTTGCCCTCTTTGATCGCGCCGAGTTCCGAGGCTCGCAGCAAATGCACGAAGTTGATGCCGCGAAAATTGACCGCGTGGAGGGGCTGTTCCGGCAGCAGGTTTGGCGCGATGCCTCGCGTTACCGGGCTCACTTTCCGGGCGGCCGCTTCCGTTCGGTGCGCCGCGCGCTGAGCTTCGCGCAGTCGCGCGAGCGCGTGCAGTCGGGCCCGGCCTCTGTAGATGCCGAGCAGCGTCAGATCGGCGCCGCTGCGGTGCGGATCCCTGGCTGGCTTCTCCGCCTTGCGCGCGGCGCGCTTCGATAGCATCGGGTCGAAGCCGCCGAACGCCTCGACCGTTTCGGGCGACTGGTCGCTAATCACGAAGCGCACACCTTTTCGCGACGTCCACGGCATCGGCACGCGGCCCACGTGCTCGCGGAACGCGCTCTTCAGCTTCGCTGGCGCGACACGGGTTCCGGCAACCGGCGCATTCTCCGTGTATTGCCAGGCGTCGTCGATTTTGCGCGCGTGGCCTAACGGGACACCGGTCTTCGCGTCGACCGCATAGATCGTGTCGGTATCGTGGACGGCATGGTTTGCGGCCTGCCTGGCGCTGGCGAAATGCTGGACGCCAGCCAGCTTGCCGATGGTTTCCGCGACTTGCTGGCTGACGCCTGTCGCGGCGACCGGCAGCTTCTCCGTCTCCGGCACGCCCGTTTCGGCGATCTCGGCTGCGCCGCCGAACGCGTTCAGCGTCTCGAGCGGCACCGGTGAGAGATAGAAATCGAGCTTGCCGCGCGCCTTGACGCTCTTGTTCGACGTGTCCAGGTGGCTGAGGGCGCGCTTCACCACCGGCGGCAACTTGCCGCCGGGCGCTGTTGGGTGGATTTCGCCGGGTACGCCGTGTTCGTCGAGCTGCGTGTGCGCGATGAACGTCGGCTGCTCGCCGGCGCGGCGTGCGCTGCGCTCCGCGATCAGCACATGGGCGCCGGGGCCTGCTTCTACCGCGAGGTCCGCGAGGTTCGACACGCGTGCGCCTTCCACCCGCTGCAGCTTGCGCAACCCGCGTGCGTCGAGCCACCGCGCCGCGCGTTCCGCGGGCGCCGAGCCGCCCGGCACAGCCGGTGGATTCGGCGTGGTCGGAGCAGGCATCTCAATGCCGTCCGCGGTGTGCCAGCGCATCCGCTGCTTCGCCCATGCCGCTTCGTAGTGCTGCCGATACGTGCGGTTGCCTTTGAGCGAAGTCGGCGCATCGGCGAAGGCGGCAGCGAGCCGTTCGAGCGAGGCGGGGTCGTCGGCGCGGGCGCGGCCGGCTTCACGTTCGATTGCATCCGGCAGGCGGACGTGTTCGGCGATATCGATCTCTTTGGCCGCCTTGATTTCGTCGCGCACCCGGAAGGCGAGCGCCTGCGCGCGCGCCTCGGCCTCGAGCGCGCTCTCGACGAACGCCTCCTTGCCACTGCCGTCGAGTCCGAGTGTGCCGTTGATGGCATCGACCGCGTGACCGACCTCGTGCGCGAGCGAATAGACAATGCTGCCGGTGCGACGCAGGCCGCCGTCGATCACGATCTGCTTCCTGCGCTCGTTGATCTTGCTGCCGCCGCCTACGCGGCCCATCTTGACCTGCCAGCCATGATCGCTCAGCAGGCGCATGTGTTCGGAAAGCAGGCTCGAGTGCTGCGCGAGCGCGCTGACATCGCCTGAGACCGGCACGCCCCGAAAGCGCATCAGGATGCGCGTTATCAGCGAGGGGCGGGGGGCATAGTCGCCGCCCGCGAACGGCGACTCCGGTCGCGCGTGGGCGAGGCTGTAGGCGACGCGTTCATCGAAGCTCGACGGCAAGCGTTCCGAGCTATCGGCGGGCACGGGGGTCGTGCCGGCGTGGCGCACGCCGCCAGCGAGCCACGTGCGCACCGGCGTCGGGTTGGTGTCGGGGGCGCGCTCCAGACGTTTGTTCAGCTTGTCCTGATCGGGCTCGAAAGACGCGTCGACCTCGGTCGGGATGTTGCGCTCGCGCGCTTCGGCCAATTCGGCGACGGTCACGTCGCCGCCGCCGAAGGCGTAGTAGATGCCGTTGTCCTGCGCGATCGAAAGCATGTACGAGCGGCCGTCGGGCGCCATCACCTGCCAGTTTTCATGCGGGTCCGGCACGTAGATGACCTGGTCGCAATACGGCGAGGCGCCGAATTCGCGTGCCGCTTCCGAGACGATGCCGGCCGTCGCCAGGCCGTGGCTCTTCGCGACTTCGTACGCAACGCCTATGCCGTCACTCGTTGCGCCCGCAACCACCAGCAGGTTCTCCGCGCCGTGCGCGGCCACTTCAGCGTCCAGCGTCGACGCGATGTGCGCCTTGAGCGCATCGACGTCCCGGTAGCCGAGCCCGGAATAGCCACCGAATACGACCACGCGCTTGCCCTCGGCGAGGGCCTCTACCTTATCGAGGACAGTGTCAACCGGCCGCACGGACGGCGTCGCGGCGGGCGTGGGCTGCGGCTCGGGACTTTCGGCTGCGCCCATGATGCGCCGGATGATTGCCGGCTCACCCGTCTCGGGATCGTGCAGGAGTTCGAAGGGTTGCCGGCTGTCGGGCTGACCGGGCATGCGAATATCGGCGAGCCGCGTTGGCCGTGCGCCTCTCGCTCCGCCGTACACGCGCACATCGACTGCGTGGCCGTCCACCGTTGTCAGCCTGACCGTTCGCTCGTCCACGGCATGGGCGTCGACGGAAACGTAGTCGGCTGGCGCAAGATTGCGCGCGGGATTGCTCGGGTCCACGCCGAACTGCGCTAGCCGCTGCCCAGTACGTGCGCGCAGATAGGCGGCTGCGTCGAAATTCGGGCCCGCTTCGTTCTGCCGGGCGCGCGTATCGCGCAGCGCGAGCCAGATCGCTTCGGCTCGTTGCTCACCGAAACTGAAGTCGTCCTGTACCTCGGATACGTCGACGCCACGCACACTCGCGATGGCTTCGCGAGCCTTCGTTTTCATGTCTGCGCTGACTTCGGCGGCGGTCGAAACACCGCGCAGCGCGCCCTCCGTCATATGCGGCACGTCGCTGCGGAAGTGGTCCGGATGAGCTTGCTGATACGCTGCCAGTGCGTCGACGACCGGTTGACGGTCGTGCGCGTCCTTGGTGTAGACGACGATATTTTCCGAGCGTCCGGGCGCCGATTTCGGGCCCGCGATCTTCGCGCTATAGACGCCCGGAAAATCCTCCGGCCGGTCCATGATGTCCTTGACCAGGAATCGCATCACGTCGGGCGCATGTTCCGGCGTAGCGTTGATGTACACCCGCTCCTGAACATCGTCGTATTCCGGGCCGACGCCTTCAGGCGGCATGAAGTGGTAATAGCCCCCGCCGAAACCGGGATTTTTCGCGAGGAAATCCGCGATGGAGTCATGGACTCCCGCGCTGGTCTGCACGGCTTCTGCCGATCCGTCAGGTCGTTCCCCGGCCAGTTGCCGGAGCTGATCGAGATATCGGCCTTGCTGGTCGGCACTTAGCGAGAACCGGGCAGCCTCTTGCGCTGGGACTTTGTTGTAGAGCCCGTAAACATCGTCTGCCGACCCGACACCTTGCGCCAGCGCCTGTGCGAGCAGTTTGCGGAGACCGTCATGCGCATTCGCTGGTTCGGCGCGCACGTCACCGCTAAAGCGCAAATAGCCGGCCTCGGGATCGAGCGAACCTGGGTCGTTGGACAGGTTGCCCAGATCGACCGTCGAGCCATCGCCCGTGACGAACTCCGTGCGCACATTCACGAAGCCGGCTGCTTCGAGTTCACGCGCTGTCGCGTCGATCGCCGCGCGGGGATCCGGCTCCTCGAGCAAGCCGCTCGGGCGCTCGAGAGTCACTCTACCGCCAGGACGCATCACGCGTGCGACGTCACCCAGCACGCCGGGCCGGTTCGTCAACGCGTCGGCGAAGCCGGGTCTGAGCGTGACCGACTCGTAGGTGTTCTCCGGAGTCGATGAGAAATCGAACGCGGGATGGCCGACCGAAAGCTTGCGCACGCCATGCTCTGCAAGCGGCGGCGCGCTCGTGATCCTGTCTGCTGGATGGATGACCTTCGGTATCCCCGTCAGATCGTCGTGCGTCTCGCTGGCATAGAGGGGCGGCTGATCGAGGGCCGGGGAGGATCTGGGCACGCCGTCCGCGTCGCTAGCACCGGCAGCGGCGCCCTGTGTCTGGCCGTCAGGGTGGGGTATGCCATCCGGGCTCGTCATCGCGCTCGGCGTGTGGGTCTTCTGACGCGCCCATACTTCGTCGTAGAACGTCTGATAGGTCTTGCCGCCCTTGACGGAAACCGGCGCCTCGGCAAAGGCTTCGGACAGGCGCTGCGTGAGTTCGGCGCGATCGCCCGTCGCCCAGTTGCCGTATTCCCGTTCGATCGCCTCAGGCAGGCTCGTGCGCGCGGCGATATCGACGCCGCTCGCAAGCGAGATCTGGTAGCGTGCCTCGAAGGCATTCAATTGCGCGCGGGCTTCCGCCTGCAGCGCACTGCGCGTGAAGCGGCCCTGTCCGCCGTAGTCGAGGCCGAGCGTGCCGGTCGCCGCTTCTACCGCGTGCCGGGCTTCATGCGCGAGCACATAGGTCATGCTGCCGGCGTCGCGCAATCCGCCGTCGATCGTCACGGTTTTCGTCTTCGTACTGATCCGGCTACCGCTGCCCGGCTTGCCGCGGACAACCTTCCAGCCCTTGCTGTCGAGCATTCGCAACTGGTTCGACAGCGTGCTCGACTGGGACACGAGAGCGCTCACTTCGTCAGGCAGTGGCGCGCCGAAGAGACGCATCCGAATGCGGTCGATGAGCCCTGGCTTGCTGCTGTACGGGCCTTTTTCGGCCATCGCCGGATGCGGCATTTCGAGCGGTGCGCCGTCGACCAGAATCTTGCGTTCGGCAATGCCGCGTGCGATCGCGTTGATCTGCTCGTCGATCTTTTGCAGCACCGCGTCGTGATATTCGTCGGCCCCGTATTCGATCCGGTTCGGATCGCTCAAATAGAAATGGGCGTCGCGGTAGATACCCTGGAAGTCGAACGCGAGCTTCTCTTGCGTGACGATCCTGCGGATCGTATCGAACTGATCCAGCGTTGTGCGGCGGATGTTCGCAGGCAGCTTGCCGGCCGCGACTTCGCGACTGGTGAACTGGTTGCGCAGATGCGCGTAAGCGGCCTCCACCTCGTGGCTGTGCACTTCGCCGCGCGGCTGGTACAGCACCGCGACGCGGTTGGCCACGCTGAACACGCCGTCCATGGTCAGTGTCCTGAGCCCCAGGAAGCGGAGCCTCTCAAGGCTCTCGAATTCGGTCGTTGCCGCTTGCACATGATCCGCTGCGGTCGTCCCCCCTTGCGAATACACGCCGACCACCGCGTTCGCGCCCAGTTCGAAGCCGCCTTTCTGGACGCCGAAGCCGATCAGCGCGCCCAGGTGCTCGGCGAGGTCGACGGGGCTGTGGGCCTCGCCGTCGAAGAAGATGCCGTTGGTGTTGGCGGTCAGCGGGCCGAGGTCGCGCAACTGATACGGCGCGGGGTCGATGCGCAGGTAACCATTTGTTGCGCGCAATTGGCCGTCGCTGCCGATCGCGCCCTCAGGCGCGACGAAAATCGATTTTTGCCAGACGTTCGCGAGTTCCGGCGCGAATTTCAGTTCTGCGTTTGCCACCGACAGGATGACTGGCTCGCGCATCTCGTACGGCTCGGGAAACGTATAGCGTGAGCGCACCGTGAACTCATGGCCCGAGAGCAGCGGCCCATCGCCGATGTGAAGCTCGCCTTGGGCTGTGCCGGAGCCGCGCACCACGTAGAGATTCTGCCCTTCGTACTGATGCATCGTGACCGGGCCCATCTGCAACGAGTGGTCGGGGTGCTTGCCGGAGAGCAGCGAGCCCTCGAACGGCGAGTCCTCCTGCGCGTTCTCGCGCGACCAGTCGGTGCGCTCCCGGAACGTAGCCGGCAAGCGCGCTTCGGTGGCGTTGGGAGCGGGCATCGTGCGGGCGTTCTGGCTTGCCCAGACCTCATCGTAAAACGCTTGGTAGGTCTTGCCGTCCTGGATGGAAACCGGCGCCTCGGCAAACGCCGCGGACAGGCGCTGCGCGAGCCCGGCGCGATCGCCCGCCTGCCAGTTGCTGTATTCGCGTTCGATGGACTCGGGCAACCCCGCATGTTCGCCGATGTCGCCACCGCCCGAGAGCGAGATTTCGTAGCGTGACTCGAAGGCGTTCAACTGCGCGCGCGCTTCTGCTTCCAGCGCGCTGCGGGTGAATTGCCGCTTGCCGCTGTAGTCGAGACCGAGCGTGCCGGTTGCGGCTTCAACCGCGTGCTGGGTTTCGTGCGCGAGCACATAGGTCGCAGCGCCAGGATCGCGCACGCGGCCGTCGATCGTCACGCGGCGCCGTTTCATGTCGATCCGGCTGCCGTTGCCGGGCTTGCCGCGCCGCACTTTCCAGCCGTTCTCGTTGAGCAGGCGCAGTTGTTGTGAGAGCGTGCCCGATTGCTGGACAAGCGCGCTCACCTCGTTGGGCAGCGGCGCGCCGCCCATGCGCATCTGGATGCGTTCGATCAGTCTGGGCTTTGGCGCATCCGCGGCGCCGGCACCGTCAGCCATGGCGGGGTGCGGCATCTGAAGGCCGGCGCGCGACCCCGCGCCCGCGGCGACGAGCGTGCCGGCGTGGCGCTCGGGTTCGGATGTCGCGGCGTTCCCAGGCTCGCTCGACACGCTGGGCGCCGCGAGGTTCGTTTCGTTCGGCGTGACCTCGTCAGCGAGGCTTAAGCCCTGCGTTTCCAAAGCGGTTTCGCGGTTGACGCGTATTTCGTTGGGCACCGTCAGGCGCGCGACAATCCGGTTGGACGGGCTCAGCAAGCCGTTCGCCGTCCGCGTTTGCAATGACAGGAGGCGCCATTGCTCAAGGCTGTTGAATTCGGCCTGCGTCGCCGGTCCACGCTGCTGGACCTTAGGGGCGGACGCCTTGGAGACCATGAAGCTTGCGGTGGATGCCGGCTTGATGACGGCACCTTTCTGCACCGTGTAACCGGCCAGTTCGCCGACATGATCGGAGAGATCGATCGGTCCCGACGCGTTGGGCGCGCTGCCGGAGAGCGCTTTGCTGTTTGCAACCGGCGGCTCCGCTTCCGGGGAACTGGAGAGATTGCGCGGCGGCACGGCGGCAGTGCGAGGCGCGCTTTCCGGCATGCCCGCCGCACGAACGACATAGATACTGTGACTGCTGTCGAAGGGCAGAGCGGTCGGATCTGCTTGCGGCGGCTCACCCGTGGGTATGCTGTCAATCAGGCTGCGCTGAACGGGCATGGGTTCGTCCGCGTTCAGCACGGACGCTACGATGCGCGCCTTGAAGCTGACCGGTGACGCTTCGCTGGGTGCACCGGCTCCGGCGCTGCTGCTCGGGTCGACGATGCGGCGAAACTGCACCTGCTGTTGATCGCTGCGACGCTGGTCGGCACGGGTGTCGTCGTTACGGCTGATCGCGCTTTCCTGTTGCTGCTCGAGAATCTGCGCTGAGCCCTGATTCACGCGGCTCTCTACGGTCTGCGCAGTGGTCGCGGTTTCGGCTGCGGTGGTGGCGGAAGCCTCGATCGCCTGCGTGTCGGATGTGCTGTTGCCGCCGTTCTGGGTTGGGTTCGAACTCTGACTAGCGTTCTGATTCTGGTTTTGCCTGGATGCGGGCGGCTTGGGAGCGGGCGCGCTCGGCAGCAGGGTATTTTTCGTGCTGGCGAGCGAGAGGTTGTCGGAGAGGGTAAGCGAGCCGTCGGTGCCGAACGTGATCTTCTCCCCCGTCGCCTCGGTCTTCGATGGGCCGAAGCGGTTGTAGGTGTATTTCGATATGTTGCCGTCCTGGTCGACAAATAAAGTGTCCTGCTTGACCTGGTCCGGATTGCCTGGGCTGCGCACACGCACCGGCATCCCGTCATAGGAGATCGCCTTGTGGCCGACCATCAACGTGCCGTCTCGGGCAACGCCGACGGTCCGTCCGTCAAGGGTCGCAGCCGTGCGATCGAGCGTCAGGTAGTTGTGCGCCGCAATGGCCTTGGGACCTGCATACACACCAAGTTTCTGTCCGTCCACCCTGACGGCGCCCCCATCGCCTTTCAGCCCGTACGGCACGTTGCGGCGGATGAGGCCTTGCGACCATCCCTCCAGCTTTTCATGGCCCTTGAGCAAGACGACGTTTTCCAGGACCGACCCGACATCACCGGCGACGCGGTCAGTGTGACCGGTCACCGCATCGGTGATGGTCTGGCGGCCGGCGTCGATTGCGCCTCCCCATGCGGACACCTTGGCAGCCCCTTCGGCGAGCTTCGCGATCCTGCTCCCTTCCGCGAGAACCTTGATCCCCTTCGCCGCGCCCGCCGCGCCGAGCGGCAGCAGGTTGATGTAGTCCGAGCGCGCGCCTGGATCGGTGATGCTCATGCTCTGGTCGTGCTGGGCGCGTTGGTAGAGGTCATTTCCCGCGTTCAAGGCGGAGGCGCCCACTGATCCCCAGATCATGCCTGTCCCGACGACATCGAGCGTGACGCCCAGCGGCGCGAGCACGACGGACGCGTCCAGCAGCCCGCCGACGAGGTCGAGCGCCATCCCTCCGGCGAGTGTCAGGAGGTTCAGATTGCTGGCGCCGAGCTTCTCCAGCCAACCCTCGTGATGGGCCTCGCTTTGTTTTATCTGCAGCACGCCGTTCGCGTCGTAACCGGTCGCGATATCGAGCGTGCCGCTTGCCGACAGATGGTTGTTGTCGACGTAGTCGTTGGTGCTCGTGTACTTCGCGCCTTCCTGGTCTATGTAATACGTGGAGCCACTCGGGTTGGTCACCTTGAAGAGCGAGGTCGTTGCCATCCCGCTGTCTTGCGACGCATAGACAACTGGCATCACGCTAACCTGGGCATTCGCGCCGCCGACCTTCATGATTTCATCGCGCACCTTGTTGATCGCCGAAAGTGCGTCGCCACTGTAGTGGAGCGTCTTGTCGATCGGTGCCGGGCTGTTGGGGTCACTGGACTGCGCGCTGTTGTCCACAGGTGGCCCGTCCGGCTGCAGGCCGAGCGCGGTGCCGATCAGGTTGCGCTCCTGGTCTGCGGTGAGCGGGTTCGCACCTGTGTCGCCGAAGCTGGCGGATTGTCCTTTCAGCGTGCTCTGACTGACCGAGTCGAGCAGCGATTGGGACATGTCGCTGCGATGCTGCTCGTAGAAGTCGTGGATTCTCTTCTGATAATCGGCCTGGTCGCTTTCCGACTTGGGGTTCAGCAGATTGTCCGGCAGGCTGGCCCGGAACTGATCCATCAACACTTGTTGATGCATCAGTTCCGAGGTGATCTTCGCTTGCCCGAGCACGGTATCCGCTTGGGTGGAGGCGTTTTGAGCATCCGCAAGCGCCTGCCCATAGGGATTGACGGGAGTTCCCGGGCGGGGCGGCCGGTCGGTGTTGTCGGACTGCGTCGTGCGGCCGTGCTGCTGGTTCCAGTCGTCGTACTGGCCCTGGACCAGCGAGAGCGAGAACTTCTTGCTGTCAGAGTCCGATTGCGCGGCGCTGACCGCGTTCTGTGCGGACCGCTCGTTGACGGAATCGGCCAGCCGGCCGTCCGCCGCGCGCAACGCCGACACGACGGACTGCATCGTTTTCGGATCAACGTTGAGCGGGTTGTTTGCCGTCTTGTCGGTGATGGCCTGGGTGGTGTCGGCATACTGAAGCGCGAGCGAACCGCCGAACGTCGCGACGAAGTTGTCGTGTGCGAGTTGCGCCTGTTGTTGCGCCGTGCTGAGATCGGCGCCTGCCTCCGACTTGAGGTACCTGCCTTGCACATTGCTGACAGCGGCGCGCGCGGTGTCGACATTGCCGTCGGCGACCAGCATCTGCAGGTAACTGCCGCTTGTCGCCGCGGCGGCCTGCGCGTGAGTCAGCGCGCTCTGATCATATTCGAATATGTGTTCGCTCGCGATGACCGGGCCGCCGAATTTTCCGGTGTCGCCATCGCTCGCCGCTTGTGCGTTCGCGAGCGTGAGCGCGTCGGCCGCTGCGTTGGTCCATGCGTTCGCGAGATTGGCGACCTTCGCGACGTCGTTCACGTTCGCGCTGGCCTGCTGCTGATCGTCGAGCGCTGCCGGCGCATTCAGTTGCAGGCCGAGTGGCGCGAGTGCGTCGTTCAACCGGCCGACGCCGGCAACCATGGCGTCCTTGTAATCCGGGTTCGATGCATACGACTGGAGCTGCGCATAGGCGAGATTTGAATTCGCTATGTCCGCGCTGCTTGCGCTCAGGGCGGCGGTCTCCTTGGCGTCGGCGATCTGCCATGCGTCGTAGGCAGCCTGGGCGGCGGGCTTGTCGGCTGCGGTCTTGATGTCTTGCGGGTTGGGAACGTAGTTATCGTTGGTGCTCGCTCCGGGAATGAGTGCCTTCAGCGCTTTCAGCTTGTCGGCGACATCGCCTTTCGCTGCGTCGGCCGTCGCCTGATCGGCGTCGGCCTGCTTTCCGTACGCAAGCATGTAGCCCGCATCGGCTGTCACGTTCAGCTCGCGCTGAGCCTTTTGCGTCGCGTCGCGGGCGCTCGTGTAGTCGGCTTCCGCCTGTTTCAGGTCGGCGGACGTCGTCTCCGGGTCGTGATGCATCATCATCAGCACGCCTTGCTTCGCTTTCTCGTTCGCGAACGCATTGTCGTACTGGGTCTGCGCGCCCTGTATGGCCTGCTGGGCGGCCTTGGTCTGATCGTCGTCGACGGTGATGTCGGGCGGCTTTGGGCGGTACTGGTCAGCGAGGCTCTGGATCAGATTGCTGGCGGCGCTGATTTCCTCGTTAGTCGGCTGGTTCGGGTCGACGTTCGGGCCGGCCGGTACCGGGATCGGCGCTACGACCGGGTTTTGCGAGCCGCTGCTGTTGTTCGCGGGGGGCACCGGTTGCGGCTTGTCGAGCGTGTCGAGCGCGTTGGCCAGGAAGTTCTGCCAGTTCGCGCCCATACCGATGCCGTCTATGTACAACATAAAAGCCTCCGATCGACCATGTGCCACCGCGCGTCGCATACAGGCGTGCGCGTCCAGGCGCCGCGCGTGCAGTGCTCATTCGAGTGTAAGGAGGCGCCGCGCGGCCGGCCGTATCGTGTTTCGTAGCGTGATGCGGGGTGCGGGCGGCGCAGTGAGCTTGATTTACGAAATGTGCCGAATTGCCGGCAAGATAGCCGCCGGCGTGTGGGAGGCCGGGGCTGTCAGCGTGCGTCGAGGCAGCGCACGCACATCGCCCGCGCTTGCACGACGGACAGGCCGCGGCAAGTCATCACGACCGGTGCGCGGGAACGGCAGGTGGAGGTGCTGTTGCGGTTCGTGCGCAAGCCGGTTTCGCCGGCGGGACGCTGCGCTGCGTTTTGCATTGCAAGCGGCGCGCTTCGCAGGCCCGGGCTACGCGGCGCAGCGGGAGCGTCCCGCACCACGGGTATCGGTTGAACGGCGCCGCCCTCCGATTGGACCCGTGCGTTCGAGACGACGCGGCTCACGTAACCCGTTTCGAACCCGGTCGTGAAATTGCCGCTGTAGTAACACGACAGCGCCGCGCGCAGCGCCTGCTGCGGGTCCGGCGTCGTTCCACGCGAGCGGGCAAAGCATTCGGTGAGGACGGCGGCGCCGGCGTGCAGGTTGCGGCACGGCTCGAAGATCGACTCGACGGTCTCGCCCGCGCGCGCGAAATTGCGGTTGTTCACTTGCGTGAGACCGACGCTGTAGCTAAAGCCTTGCGCATCGAGTTCGCGTGCGGTGGCGAGCGCCACGGCGAGCGTCGCCGGCCGGCGCTGCAGATGCCCGCCCACGACGCCGATCGCATACGGATTGAAGCCCGATTCGGTGCGCACGAGCGCGGCAAGCGTTTCACGATCGACGTTCGGCGCACATTCGCGGGCGAGGGTCGAGAATGTGTCGCCAGCGTTGGTCACGCTCTGCGCGGGTGCGGAACCCGAAGCGGCCAGCGCGCACAGGAGGGCGAGCAGCGCGTGCCATAGCCATGCGCCGGGCGCCGTTTTCATCCCGCCACCCGATACGACAACACCAGGCCGTGCACCAGCAGCGACCAGCCGTCGAGCGCGACGAACAGCAGCAGCTTGAACGGCACGGAGATCGTGGTCGGCGAGATCATCTGCATGCCGAGCGCGAGCAGGATGTTGGCGACCAGCAGATCGACGACGATAAATACGATGTAGATCACGAAGCCAATCTGGAATGCCTTCGTCAGTTCGGCGAGCGTGAAGCTCGGCACGAGCACCAGCAGATCGTCGTCTTTCAGGCCGTCGGCGCGGTTTTTCGGCCAGACGCTCGTCGCCGTCTTGACGAAGAACTCGCGGTCGCGCAGCCGCGTGTGCGAGACGAGGAAGTCCTTGATCGGCGGCAGCGCGGAATCGGCCAGCGTCGTCACGTCGGCGACCGACAGTTGCCCCGACGCATCGAAATGCTGCTGTTGCAGACCGTCGCGGATCGTCATGCCGACGGGCGCCATGATGAAGAGCGAGAGGATCAACGCGATGCCGTTGAGCACCATGTTCGGCGGCACCTGCTGGATGCCGAGCGCGGAGCGCAACAGTCCGAGCACGACGACGAGCTTGGTGTAGCTCGTCACCATCAGCGCCGCGAACGGCGCAATGCCGAGCGCGGCGATGACCGCGACCAGCGCGACGGGATTTGGCAGATTGCCCATCGCCTAGCGCTCGCGTGCGTTGTGCGGCGCCGGCGGATTGATCGCGGTGACCCGCACGCCGAGCTTCTGCCCGACCGCGATCAGGGTGCCCGTGCCGATCAGCATGCCGTTCGCGACAAGATGGATGACGCTCTGGTTGATGCCCTGTTCCATCTCGATCACGGCGCCGGGCTGCAGCGCGCCGAGTTCCGCGAGCGGCATCGAGCGGGACGGCAGCTCGAAGCCCAGGTCGATGGCGAGCGTGTCGAGCTGGCGCGCGCCGGCTTGCTGCGGCGCGTCGTCGGCCGCACCGGCCGCCGACGTGGCCGGCGCGGGCGAGTTGTCAGGCGATTGTGACTGTTCCAACGGCATCTCCTTGATTCGTTCGACGACGATTCGGTTGCCTGTCGGGCGCCCCTCGATTTCCCATCCGGGTGTACCAGGTACGCGCGCCGAGCAGAGCAGGTTCTGACCTTTCGCGCGCCATCGCTCGATCGCGATGATGTCGCCGCGCACGACGTCCGAGAGTTCCGCCACCGTCAGTTCGGTGCGGCCGATTTCAAACTTGAGCGGCACCGGCAGTTGCGCGAAGGTCGTACTCGCGCCGGCAGCCGGCGCCGGTGCGCCGCCGAAAAACACGCCGAGCGCATCCGGCGTGTCGAACGTGAGGGCGCCGTGACAGCGCCAGCCGTCTTGCGCGCGGCTCAACTCGAAGCAAAGCGCGGCCGGGTCCGTCCGCCAGCCGCGCGCGGCAAACGGTTCGGACTCGTGGCCGGCGGCCGCAGCGGGCGCGTTAAAGGGCTGGCCGACGGGCGGTGGCAGTAGTTCGACGTGCTGCCGCGTGAGTGCCTGCAAGCCTGCGATCATGCCGGCGCACAGGTCCGCCAGCAGCGCGCAGCGCAGCACGGGGGGCACGGCTTCGTGCGCGGCGTCGCCAAGCCATGTGTGTTCCGCGAGCGTGTCGATCCATAGCGTGCCGTGCGCCGGCCCGACAGCAAAACGATACGCGCGCGCGTCGTCAGCGGGCGCGGCATGTGCGCGCCATGCGAGCTGATACGGCGTCGTGCCGATCGTCACAGCAAGCGGCGCTTGCGCGGTGTAAGCGCGCGTGAGCCCACGTGCCGCCGCCGCGGCGAGGCGCGGCAGGAGAGGCGAAGCGTCGAGCGCGGAGGGTGTCGCGAGTCCGGCGGGCGGCATGACCGCGTCGCGTCGCATCAGCGAACCCATTCACCAGGGGTGGTCGGCTCACCGGAAAGACCGCGTGCGCGCGGCAGGATCGAGTTGTTCATCGCGGAAGCCGGCGGAAGGAGAACGGATCGTCAGTAGCGGATCAGCAGGTTCGACAGTCGATTGTATTGACGGTGCATGGCGTCTGCGGCGCGGCAATTCGTAGTTTCAGGACGCTGCGGTGCGCGGGTGTGGATTGTGTCTACGAAGTTGTGTCTCCGAATATAAAAACAGCACTGTGCATTTATACAGTATTTGATCGGGATGCAAGTCAATCGTCGGATGTCGTCTCGGGCGCGGGCGCCGCGGAGCCGGCGGCGGAGCAGCCGATGCCGGGACAGGAGGCAATCGCTCGGGCGCCGGATCGTGTGTGTGAGAGCGCACTTAACTTTGGCGGGGAACGGCGCTTACTGGGCGCGTTAGTACTGTCTGAGAAAACGAGCATGCCATTCGGTAATCCAACCCTGACGCGAGACGTTAACCGCTATCAGCGCTTAGAACAATGAAACCTGTCATTTTCAATGGGCATTTTGGCTGGCTGCATCCGGCCGACGGTAACAAGGGTGTGGTGCTTTGTAACCCCTTCGGGCACGAGGCAATGTGGCTGCATCAAGCGCTGCGCGAACTCGCGCAGCGTCTGGCCGCACGCGGCGTTCCGGTTTTGCGTTTCGATTATCGGGGGACAGGCGATTCCATTGATGGCGAAGGTCTGGTGTGTCCCTCCGATTGGGCGGACGAAGTTATCGAGGCAATCGACTATTTGAGGAGCATCACCGGCATAGAGCGGGTTTCCCTCGCGGGGTTTCGCTTGGGCGCAACGGTCGCTGCATGGGCGGCGCGCAAGCGCGAAATCGAATCGATCGCCATGCTCGCACCGGTTCGGTCGACGCGTCTTTTTTGGCGCGAAATGAACATCCTGAATCAGACCTGGAAACAGACCGCAGGTGTTGGCGCAGACCATGAGCAGACGCAGCCTGGGGCGCGGGACATCCTGGGCCATAGGGTCAGTGTGCAGGCGCTTGAAACAATCGGCGACCTCGACCTGTGCAACGAGGCACAGGTACCCGCGCAGCGGATCCTGATCGCTCACAGCGGCCAGCGCGACGGCAGTCACCAGCTCGTTGCCCACTATGAACGCAATGGCGCCTGCGTGGAGTCTGTAGCCTTCGAGAACTACACACAGGTACTCCAGACCGCATGGCTGACCGAGCTCCCGGAATTACTGCTGAACAGGGTGGCGGACTGGTTGTCGGAGGGGGTTGAGCGGTGCATCCGGGCGCCGGCAGTGTCGGTTGATGCGAGCCCGGTTCTCGTCAGCACGTCCGCCATGGAATACCCGGTGCACGTGGCGGGCGGGCGTGTTTTCTGCATCCTGTGTGAACCTGCCATGCGGCGCACAGCGCGTGAGCACACGCCCGTGCTTCTAATCGCCAATACGGCCGCCACGCATCACGTCGGCGACGGACGTTTTGGTGTGGAGCTCGGACGGGAACTCGCGAAGCGCGGTTTCGCGTCGCTGCGAATCGACGCCGAAGGGCTTGGCGACAGTTGTTCTGCGGCACGCACCGGCGGTCCTGGCCAAACGGTCCTCGATGCGATGGGGGGGGATCTGTCCCGCGCGGCGGATTGGCTTGCCGGACGCGGTTACCGAGACGTCGTAGTGTTCGGCATCTGCGCGGGGGCATACGCGGCGTTGCAGGCGACGAGACTGAACCGCGCGGTGCGTGGACTCATTATGGTCAATCCGGTCGCCTTTGTCCTGCCGGACGGATGCACGATGCAAGGCGCGGCCGAGCGTAGGCCGGGGTCGCCGCGAGTCTATCTGCGCTCCATGATGCGCGCCGGGAAGTGGCTCGAGGTGATCCGCGGCCACGCGCGGCTTGGACCCGCCCTGCGCACGATGTGGCGACACGCAATTGCGTATGTACAGGACATGGTGGCGGCCTGGAGTGGCGAAGTGCTGTGCCCGGCGACGGAAAGCCACGAGGTCCGCAAACTGTTTCAGCGACTGGACGCGGACGGTGTTCACGTTCGCCTGCTCTTTAGCCCGCGGGACCATAGCCTCGGCGAACTTCATATGCACTTTGGTGTGAATGGTCGCCGTTTGAAAAAGCTCTCGCGTGCGCATGCACTCATTGTTCGCACCATGGATCATGAGGTGCTGAGTCGAATTGCACGGGAAGATGTGATAGCCGTATGTGAGGAGCTGCTACGCGCAGTATTCCATAGCGCCGCCACAGACGACAAAGTCTCCCCTGCAACGAAAGCGGTCGGCGCCGCAGTTGCATCGCGCCCAGCTCATGCCGGCATCGGCGCTGGAAAAAATAGAAGCGCGAGTCGCGAATCGGACGTCCCAGCAAGTTCTCCCCGGGCCAAAAACTCGGCATGACGCGACACAGTTCTGTCTAGCGCGGTTCAACCGCTTGCGCTTTGCTCCATTGCGTCACTTCGGACGCGTTGCTGTCGAGCCAGCTGGAAACGGGCACGACCTTGCCGTGACAAATCACGATGAGCGCCATAGCGACCGCGGCGAACGGCGTGGAGTCGTGCATCGAGAATTTCCCGACTGAAAAGGTGCGGACACGTGACTGAGCCATCAGGCTGCACGTCATGCCGGCGATAAGCGTGCCGAGCAGCCATCCGGTCACGACTTCGGCGGTTGAATGCAAGCCCATGAGGACCCGCGATACGCCGATCGCTAATGCGCAAGCGAGGCCGAAAAGATAAGCCAGCGCAATAGTGCGTGGTTTCGCCTGAGTCGCGCAGAGGCCAAAAGTCGTTGGATAGACCGCGCTGGCCAGCATGGAATGACCGCTGATGACCGCAAAGTTCAGCGCGGGTATTTCGACCCCCCAGGCTGCGTGGGCAATCCGGCTTGCTGCGACGGCCAATACTCCCAAACTAAAACAGCACGTCCAGGCAAGCAATGGTCGCCACGCCCGCGTCGCTGCAAGCCACAGCATGACGACACCCGCGAGGAGCGACGTCAGGTAAGGATCGCCGAAGTTGGTGACATAAGATAGCAGCCGCACAGTAACTCCTTATGTCAGACAGATCATTTGTCTAGTTAGAAACTAATTGCGCGATTTGGTGCGACCTGGCGCAATGGCATTCCGCGCAATCCGGCGCTACGCAAGCGGGTAAATGCTGCGCTCAGCGGCCACACTACCCAGAGCGTTCGCGCCTGTCACACGCCGTTCAATTTTTTTCCATATAACATGGCTGCGTGACTCGCAACGCGCGGCACGCAACCCACAGGGACCGACCCGCTATGTCGACTCGCTCGGTGCGCCTGGTCATCATCGCAGCGCTGCCAACTGCATATCGCGATCTCCAGTGCGACCCCGGCGTTTCCTGTTGATTGATTAGGAATGCGGTGATTCGCGCCCAGTTGGTCAGGCGCACGGCGCCAATAAGAGCGATAGTTTGGCGGATGTTGATGCGCATAATGGACAACCCTAAGTGGCGTGAAAAAGGTGTAATTCGTCTTATTTTATTAAAGCTTCCTACGGAGTCTGGAAGCTGCGTGTTTTGTCTGATAGTTAGCACCTGAGTTGGTGACGTACAACCTACCCGACCAGTCGACAAGAATTGCTGTTGCGTGGAAGTCGATTTTATTTACGGATCCGCATACGACAATTTCAACAATCCGCATACCAAATGGGGTGATAGTCCTGGCAGTCCTGGGTAAAGGATCATCAACAGGAAAAGGTTCCGATTTGGACAACCAATCTTATCGATCGTTAGTTTATGTGTCCCGTTCACCCGAGCGGAGTCTGTGCGACAAACTCGGACAACGTGGCTGGGAGGTTGCGCCGCTGAGATCCGGTCGGGCGGCCAGGGCTTATCTCGCCGCGCACCATCCAACCGTAGGCGTGTTCGACTTCGCGAGCGGCTTCTCGTCACGCGAACTTGCCAGTTTCCAATCCTGCTTCGCCACGGGGGGGATAGGCTGGGTCGGCATCCTCGCCGTGCCTCAGCTAACGAACGAACTTCAGCGCAGTGTGATCCGACGGTATTTCTCACGGTTTGTCACCGTTCCTTATGAGCTCGACAGCCTTGTCGATACCATTGGGCATGAGCATGGCATGATGGTACTCAGCACGGAACCAGATCCGCTCACGGTTGACAATGAAATGGTCGGTACCTGTCGTACGATGAAAGAGCTGTTTCGCGCCATAACCAAAGTTGCGAACAGCGACGCACCCGTGCTGATTTCCGGCGAGTCGGGCACGGGTAAAGAATTGACGGCCGTGGCTATCCACAAGCGTTCGGTGCGGCGCAATGGCCCCTTGGTAGCAATCAATTGCGGGGCGCTTCCCTATCATCTCGTGCAATCCGAGTTGTTCGGGTATGAACGTGGAGCCTTCACGGGTGCGTTCCAACGCAAAATTGGCCGCATCGAGGCCGCGCACGGCGGGACGCTGTTCCTCGACGAGATCAGTGATTTGCCGTTCGAAAGTCAGTCTATCGTGCTGCGTTTTCTGCAGGACAGGAAGATTCAGCGGCTCGGTAGTACGGAGTCCATCGATGTGGACGTGCGGATCATTTCCGCAACTAATGTCGCGCTCGAAAAGGCCGTCGCCGAGCAAACGTTTCGCGAAGATCTCTATCACCGGCTGTGTGTGCTGCGCATAGCGGAGCCACCGCTCAGGGAGCGTGGCGAGGACATCGAGGTACTCGCATATCACATACTGGAAAAATACCGCGCCGACGCCGCTCATCGGATCCGCGGATTCTCCGGTGAAGCGATTAAGGCGATGTACGCGCATAGCTGGCCCGGTAATGTTCGCGAACTCGTGAACCGCGTCCGTCGTGCGATCGTGATGTCGGATAGGCGCGTGCTTGGCCCGGCCGAGCTGGAACTGGACTATCTGTTGAGCGAAGGCGACAACACGCTGACCCAGGTGCGCGAAGCCGCGGAACGAAATGCCATTGCAGCGGCCCTGCGTCGTCATCGCGGCCGGTCACTTCACGCAGCACGCGAGCTCGACATCTCGCGTGCGACACTCTACCGGCTAATGGCGAACCACGACGGCCGTGCGCATCGGGACGGCATTGCCGCTTCCACGCGATGCCCGGATGTCCCCGCCGCATGCGACGCGGAACAGGAAGCGTGGGAGGATCGCTACGCCAAAGTGGGCAACACCCGGCGCAAAGATTGAGCGCGTCAGGAATGCATGCGTCCATAGTTGTCCTCGAACCTGACAATGTCATCTTCGCCCAGATACGTACCGGACTGCACCTCGATCATCTCAAGCGCTGTCTTGCCCGGGTTGCTCAGGCGATGCACCGTGCCGAGCGGAATATAGGTGGACTGATTTTCACTGAGCAGGAAGGTCTTTTCGCCGCACGTCACCTGCGCTGTCCCGCGAACGACAACCCAATGCTCTGCCCGGTGGTGATGCATCTGCAGAGACAGGCTGCCGCCCGGCTTGACGACGATACGCTTCACCTGAAAGCGATCGCCCGAGTCCAGCGAATCGTAAAAACCCCACGGCCTATGCACCATGCGATGGTGATCCGCTTCTGAACCGTGCTCAGCACGAATACGTGACACGACGGACTTGATCTGCTGGGCGCTCTGCTTGTCCGCGACGAGGATCGCATCCGCTGTTTCGACGACTACTACGCCGTTCAAACCAACGCACGCAATGAGACGACCTTGGGAGTGCACAAAGGTGTTGACGGTGTCTTCGAAGATGACCCGGCCGCGCGCCACGTTTCCACTCGAATCCTTCGGCATCATCTGCCAGACGGCATCCCATGAGCCGACATCGGACCACGACGAATCCATCGGCACAACAACGCCGCAGGTGCCCTTACATTCGCCGAGTCGTTCCATGACACCGTAATCGATCGATTCGTCAGGACAACCGTCGAAGTCTCTCGCAGCGAGATGCACGAACTTGCCGACCAGTGAACGGTTGCGGTGTGCGGCCTCGCAGGCGGCGTAAATCGCCGGGTGCAGCTCATGGATAACCGATAGCCAGACCGAAGCCCGGACAACGAAGATGCCGCTGTTCCACCAATATTCGCCGGACCGAACGTACTGCTCCGCAAGCTCACGGTGTGGTTTTTCGACGAACCGGTCGATGACGAAGCCGTCATCGCTTCCCAACGGCACGCCTACCCGAATGTATCCGTAGCCCGGCTCGGCGTGGCGGGGCACGATGCCGATGGCGACGACGGCGCCGTCGGCGGCATAGTGCGCGGCGCGCGACACGGCGCCCTGGAATGCGGGTGCGTCGGGGACAACGTGATCTGCAGGCATCACAACGAGCACGGCATCCTTGTCCCCGGCGACCGCCTCCAGCGCCGCCGCAGTAAGCGCAGGCGCTGTGTTGTGTGCTGAAGGTTCAAGGAGAATGCGAGACGGTTTGCCGCACTCGCCTAGCTGTTCCGCACTGATGTGGCAATGATTCTCGCCACACACTAAAAGCAGGGTGCTGGAAATCGGCCACAACGTTTCAAGGCCATCAAGGCGTCGTGCGGTCGTGGCCAGCAGGGACTCCTCACCAATCAGCTCGATGAGTTCTTTCGGATATTGCTCGCGGGAGAGGGGCCACAGTCGCGTGCCGGCCCCGCCCGCCAGAATCACCGGCTGGATCGATAGTCGCTCGTCAGTCATGGACGTGAACTGCAGCAGTTTCGATTGAGGCGCAAATGCGATAGTCATCCGGCGGCTCCGTTTTAGGTGGGCAAGCCTTCGTCATTGCGAAGGGTCTCGCCCTGATTCAGACAACGAAGTGGTAACGGGGACACCATATGTCGGTAACAGGAGCCTCTCTGTGCGGATTCGAACTTAACGGTTTGCGACGTGGTTATGTAATACGCGAAGCATGGTTAGCCACGCTAATCCGCGCGTCGTTTAAAGTGATGATTCGTATGATTAGAAAGAGGAACGCAGGATAGCGAATTAATCATCAAGACGTGATGTCTGGAGTTTAAGCATGGTTCAGAACTGAGACACTTTTGGTTCGAACTCGGCAGTTCGGCGCTGCCCTCTCTCGCGCTCGCGGGGCGTATTGCGAACCCTATCTTCCGCCATAGCCCGCAGGGCGTACGTCTATCTCGAAACGCACCGCGTCGCAGCAATTATTGCGCCGCGCCACAGAAATTCGCTGAGCCCGCAAAGTTGTTCAGATATGAGACGGTTCGCGGACCGAATCCGGCGCCCGATCGACATCTATTAATAAAGTCCTTTAAAAACAGTCGTTTGAAACGTATGGCACGCCTCTGGCTAAAGAAGGAATGCCCATGGGGTAATGCCTTCGGGCATTTCTACCGGGCACTTCAGTGGACTATCGCAGTGCAGTAATTTTTAGGCGGTAAACCGTTGCCCTCACACTCTGCATGCCTTTTGGTGTGCTAAGACCGGCAGGAAACGACCATGCTCGACTTTACGAACTATCCATTCGCGAATCACCTGCTAGCCGTCGTACCGGAGCCCGAGATGGCATTGATGGCTCCTCACCTCAAGCTTCAGCGACTACGCGCTGGTGAATTACTCTCGGACTCAGGCGAAACCGTCAAACACGTGTATTTCCCGACTACGGCGATTGTGTCGATGCTCTTTCTGATGGCGGACGGCGCGACTGCGGAGGTGGCCGCTGTCGGTAACGAAGGCGTGATCGGCGTTCCGGTGTTGATGGGCGGCGCGACCATGCCCAACCGTATCGAAGTGCGCAGCGGCGGCTATGCCTACTCCATGAGCGCCCAGATATTCAAGCGCGAGTTCGAGCAGCATGGCCCCGTGCATAAGCTGATGCTGCTTTACATCCAGGCGTTACTCACCCAGATCGCTCAGAATGCGCTTTGCAACAGGCACCATCACATCGTCAAGCAGGTGAGCTCCTGGCTCCTGCTCACCCATGATCGGCTGAAGTCGGACGAACTGGTCGTCACCCAGCAACTGATCGCGACCATGCTCGGCGTCCGTCGCGAGGGCGTGACGGAAGCGGCGGGCAAGCTCCAGGACGCCGGACTCATCAGCATGCGTCGTGGTCACATTACCGTACTCGACCGCGAAGGTCTGGAAGAGCATGCCTGCGAGTGCTATGGGATCGTCAAACGGGAATTCCGCCGGCTGCTGCTCGCTAGTGCGGCAGAGAAAGAAGGGGCCACACCGATTGCCTCGCCACCGCCCGTGTACCGCAGAGACAGGGAGCGCGAACGCCAGGTGGTCTGTAGCGGACGTTGACGTCTGAAAGTCACGTGGCGGCGCAGCACCCAGAGTCAGTTGCCGCTTTTGTCATGATCGCGCGTTCGCAGCACGGCCGCCAGCCAGCGCCACGTCATGCGCTTGCGGAACGGGGCCCGCCGCACGTGCCGACGCACGTCGGCAACCTGCCGTCGGGCCTCGACTTCGTCGTGCGATAGCGCGCGTTCCGTTCGTTCATCGGTGCGCCGCGCCGCCACGCATAACGATACGGCAAAAATTACCGCAACGATTTCGAGTATGGCAAGGATGGTCAAAAGGCGCATGGCGTCCACGAAAAGTCGCGCTGTGTCGCGCGGAATAATGGGTTGACAGTCATAGTGTGACATACGGCTCGGGCCGGGCATTTTTGAAAGAACTGCCAATATTCGCCGCTATTCGACGAATAGCCCGTGGTCTGCGATCGGGCGGTGGCCGGTTACGATTCGGCATCCGAACCACTTTGTAGTGATCCTGATGCGGAGTCGCCGGAAGGGGCTGTGTTCGCATTCGCACATTGCTCATGATTTGGGGCGGCTACAGTCACTGCGCAATGTATTCCCTCCTCCTCTTACGACGATGCTTAGACGCAGCCTGCTCGCCAACTATGCTGGCCAGATTGCTACCGTTGCGCTCGGCATCGTCATGGTGCCGGCGTACGTTCGATATCTTGGCGTCGAAGCGTATGGTCTGATCGCGCTCAATGCCGCGTTGCAAGCGTGGGTGCAGATATTGGATCTTGGACTTTCGCCCACATTGTGTCGCGAACTTGCGCGCGCGCAGGATGAAGCATCAAGGAAGGAGGCGAGTGTCCTCCTGCAGTCACTCGAAAAATTCGTGGCGGCCATGTGCACGCTGCTCTTCGTGCTTTCTTTGCTGGTGGCACCGTTCTTTGCGAAAGACTGGTTGCACGCGGCGGGGTTGCCTGCGCACGAAATCGAAAGCGCGTTTGTCTTGATGGTTTTAACCGCTTCGTCGCGTTGGCTTTCTTCGGTCTATCGAGCAGGCATGGTGGGCATAGACAGGCAAGCCACGCTCAACGGAGTGGTTGTGGGCTTTGCCGTCATCCGGGCTGCGCTCGTTGTTCCCGTCATCGCGAGGTGGCCGCAAATCGACGTTTTTTTCCTGTGGCAACTGGGCGCAATTGCCGGCGAAAGTCTGGTCATGCGATTGCTGCTTGCCCGCGTGATAAAAGCGCCGCTACTCACGCGAACGTTTTCGCGCGCCGCATTATCGGCGCGCGCAAGATTGTCACTGTCCATCGCGTTCTCCGCGCTCGTGTGGGCGACCACCACGCAGATCGACAAGGTCATTCTGTCGAAGGTTCTGTCTCTGCAAGCATTCGGCGTATTTAGCATGGCCACGCTTCTCGCCAGCGGTATCCTGCTGCTGGCCAATCCGGTCCAGCAGGCGTTTATTCCGCGCTTTGCCGCCAACGGCGTGGGCGATAGCCGGAACATCATACCGAGCTATCTGCTCGCGAGCGAGATCACGATGATCGTGGTCATTCCTGCTGCAATGATCTTTGCGATAGCGCCTGACCTCGTTCTCAGGCTGTGGTCAGCGAGCGCGCCCTCGACGCCGGAAGCCTGGCGTGTCCTGCAGTGCTATGCGATCGGTAACGCATGTTCCGCTATTGCGGAGTTGGCTTTCCTCGTGCAATGCGCGCAAGGAAATCTGTCCCTGCAGATCAAGGGTAACGTCGCATTCCTGGTGATTCTCGTACCGGCCGTTTTCCTGGGTTCGCTCAACAATGGGGCAGTCGGCGTGGCTTACGCGTGGCTTGCGTTAGGTCTGTTCCGGGTGCTCGTCTGGGTCAGTATCGTGCACCGCAAATTCCTGCCAGGTATCAACGTGAGGTGGTACAGGGATATGGTCGCGCGCACTGTGGCGACGGGATTAGTAGGCTTCGCATTTCACTACACAACCCTGCTTCGCGCATCTAGAACTCAGATTTTCGTTTTCCTTCTCCTCATGTGGCTGTCAATGATGGTGGCCGCCGTGGCTGTCTCACCGATCTCGCAACGCAAAGCGCGCAGTCTCGCCGGGCGTCTCGTCTTCAACTGAACGCGTTGCATGTTCTCTTCGACGCGATCGTCGGTGACGTCGCAAATTCATCGTTCAGCCGGAAGGCCTTCTGTGCGAATCCGAACCGAAGGGTAGCAAGGTGCCGCCTAGGATCGGCAGTAATGGCGCACTGCGGCATGACCGTGCCACGGTTGCTGAACCGTTCAATCATGGAGGTATCGCGATGCGGGTTGCAATTGTTCATGAATGGTTAGTGACATTTGGCGGGTCCGAACGCGTGGTTGAACAGATGCTCGAATGCTTTCCTGAAGCCGATGTCTTTAGCTTGATCGACTTCATGGATGATCGTGCTTTTTTGAAAGGGAAGAGGGCGACGACCTCGTTCGTGCAAAAGCTGCCGTTCGCCAAACGCAAGTACCGTAATTATTTGCCGCTCTTTCCGCTAGCGATCGAGCAGTTTGACCTGTCTGCTTACGATCTCGTTCTTTCAAGTTCGCATGCCGTTGCGAAGGGCGTGTTGGTAGGACCCGATCAACTTCATATCAGCTATGTTCATTCGCCCATCCGCTATGCGTGGGATCTGCAGCATCAGTACCTGACGGAAGCGAATCTGCTGAAGGGCTTTCGTTCGTTGTTCGCGCGCGTCGCGCTGCACTACATACGCACGTGGGACGTGCGTACGGCGAACGGAGTCGATACGTTCGTTGCCAATTCGGACTTTATTGCGCGCCGTGTCAATCGTGTTTACCGCCGCGATGCGACAGTCGTTTACCCCCCGGTAGACACCGAAGCGTTCGAGTTAGGCACGCACAAGGAGTCGTTTTACGTCACGGTCTCCAGAATGGTGCCGTACAAAAAGGTGGATCTGGTAGTGGAGGCCTTTTCGGCCATGCCTGAACGTTCGCTGGTGGTGATCGGGGACGGTCCCGATATGGAAAAGATCCGTTCCAAGGCGGGACCCAACGTCGTAATCCTGGGGCATCAGCCCTTCCCCGTCCTCAGGGACTACCTGCAGCGTGCGCGGGCATTTGTATTCGCTGCAGAGGAAGACTTCGGCATCTCGATTGTGGAGGCACAGGCATGCGGCACCCCTGTGATTGCGTTCGGTAAGGGCGGGGCGTGTGAAACGGTGATCGACGACACACAGCCGCAGCCGACGGGTGTGTTCTTCGACGAGCAGACAGTCGAATCAGTGCAAGCTGCGGTACGCAGATTTGAAGCGAGCGCCGATCAATTTTTGCCCGACAGTTGTCGCGCCAATGCGGAGCGGTTTTCCGAGGCGGCTTTTCGTCGGGGGTTCCTCGCAGTCGTCCTGAAGGCCATGGAATCGCACCGGAATTCTCGCGTCTGGCGCAAGCTCCGTGCGTCAATTCGACCGCCGGTGTGCGCCATGGCAGTCGAAGAAGAACCGGCGGAGTTTGGCGTGACTTCGCTTCCATCCTAATCGGTCTGGAAGGTCTGCCGGCTGCTCAACACGAGGAAATGCCAAGTGAACTCAACCATCAGAATCGAATACGCATCACTGCCTGAACTGGGCGTCACTCCATTTCCTGCCCTGACGAATAAAGTCGCACTGGCGGCCGCGGACATTGTTGGCTTTACTGTGGCACTCCTGGTGACGAATCGCGTGCTGGGCAGCTTTGTCGCCGAGTCGCAGAAGAGCGTGTGGTCGATCTTTTCACATCAGCCCATGCTGATCTACCTGGCGCTAGCCTGTATTGGAACCGTGTGGTTCTGGGCGAGGTTGCGGCACTACTCCTGTCGCAGGCCCATGTGGCGTGAGCTCCAGGAGATTTTCCGGATGTTGATCGTGCTCGCGGTCATTCATCTGGCGCTTACCGCGCTGGCCAAAGGTACGTTTTCGCGCGGATGGTGGGCCTTGACCTGGAGCGGCGCCCTGATCTGCGTGCCCGTGTTCCGATCGGTGACAAAGCGCGCACTCGACTGGGCAAACCTGTGGAAAAGGCCGACGCTCATTGTCGGGTGTGGGGAAAGCGCGTTGGAAGCCAGGCGGGCACTGTCGAACCAGTCGTTTCTGGGTGTGGACGTGATCGCCTATGTCGCGCCGGACGCCCAGGCTGCTGTGGACAAAGAGGCGATCTTTGTCTCGGACGCCCCCATTCTGCAGGGCATTACCCCCGCGACGTTCAGATCGTTGCCTGGCATACAGGTTGTGATAGCGCTGGAGCACGATCACCGCGCTTTGCGCGATATGTGGGTTCGTGGACTCACGAAGTACGGCATTCGCGACGTCACTGTGATGGCGTCAATGCGTGGCGTGCCGTTATGCGGTACCGACATATCGTACTTCTTCGGCCATGAAGTGATGATGTTGCGCGTGCAAAACAACCTCGCGCGTTTTTCGGCCAGAGTTCTCAAGCGGAGCTTCGACGTCGTGGTGGGAGGATTTCTGTTACTCATGCTGCTGCCCATCTTCGCGATCATTGCGGCCCTGGTGGCCAAGGATGGTAGTTCTGCGTTTTTTGGGCACACGCGTATCGGACAAAACGGCAAAAAATTCAACTGCTACAAATTCCGTTCGATGGTGCCTGACGCCGAGAAGGTGCTGAAGGAATTGCTCGAACGCGATCCAGTCGCAAGGGCCGAATGGGAGAAGGATTTCAAACTGAAGGACGATGTCCGGATCACGTCAATTGGTGCGCTACTGCGCAAAACAAGCCTCGACGAATTGCCGCAGTTGTGGAACGTGCTGCGCGGGGATATGAGCCTTGTGGGACCGCGCCCGGTAATCGAAAAGGAGATCGTCCGGTACGGTGAGGAATCCGCTTACTATTTTTTGGCAAAGCCGGGCATGACGGGTCTCTGGCAGGTGAGCGGTCGCAATGATACGGATTACGCGCGGCGCGTTTTCCTGGATGCGTGGTATGTGAAAAACTGGTCGCTTTGGTACGACATCATGATCATGTTGAAGACGGTCGCCGTGGTGATCCGGCGCGACGGCGCATACTGATCTACGGGGTGCGGATACCGGCGCCGGCTACTCGGACCGACGACATCGTAGGTTACTGTCGATCCGCAATGAGGTAACGGGGCATCGGGCCCACTCGCCAGTCGAAGCTTTGTGCGGTGATCGTTACAGGCGTATCGACACCTTGCCAGTCGCGCTGAACATATCTTCCGGCCGGCAGGTGTAAGGAGGCCGTACTTTCCTTGCCATCGGTGGTCCAGCCGACGACGACTGGATCATCGGTTCCGTACTGATACGCCTTGACGCTCTCCGCGTCGACTAGCGCCTTTGCCCAGTTACGCTCGCCGACCGTGCTGCTCAATACGGAAGCAGCGACGAACGCCGGTTTGGGCGTCAAATCGTGGTGCAGCAAGCCAAAGTTGTGCTCGATGTTGTTGACGTCGGTGCCATCGTCGACAAAGTCGTACCAAAACACCACCTTGACCGTGCCATAGCGCCGCGACAGCAAATAGGTGCGCACGAGATTGGACGCCTGCGTTGCTTCATCTTGCCCCGGGTCTTTAGGATTCACAGGCCAGCCTAACTCCGTCACCCAAATCTGTAGTGGTCGCCCATCTGCTTTCACATTGTCTGCAGTCAGTCGTTTCAGGTAGGGCCACACCGTTGGAATGCTCACGAAATCGATCGGCGCGCCCGTGGCTCGATAGCCTCTCTCTGGCGTATTGGGCGGCATATAGGGATGTACGCTAAAGCCGTCCTGGTCGTTCAGCCCTCCGCCCTTCATCAATCCAACAATGCAATCACCCCCCGGGCCGCCGCCCGAGCCGCCGCCGCCGCAGGAAATCACGGATGCGTCCGGACTGCGTTGCTTGATGGCGCCGAACGTGTCCTTCAAAAGGGCAAGGTAGGTGGGGTAGTTGATCTTGCCGAAATCCGGCTCGTTCCAAACCTCCCAATGCTTAACCGTCCTACCGTACCGGGCGACCACAGCATCAACGTATCGGGCAAACCGCGCCCGGGCCTCGGGTGACTGCGGAAAGTTCGATTGCGAAAAGAGCGCCGGGTATGCAACCGGGTTACCGTAGTCGAGAACGACTAAAGGCGAAATACCGAACTGGGCACATGCGGCAAGGTACGTATCGAAACGCGCGGGAAAGTTAAAGCGTCCTGGCGTTCGTTCGATTGCCTCCCAATAGAGTTCGTCTCGAATCCACGAGAACCCGGCCTGCTTGACGAGCGGCAACAGTACCGAAGGCGGCGGTGTGCCGCCCTGAGCAAAATGGGTGACGACACCGAAGTCGGAAGGCCCCACGTCGTCGCGTTTCGTGACGACGGCCAGCGTGGTCGCTGTCTTGTCGAGCGTTTCTCCATCCGGCGATTTGAAGGTCGCGTCGACGCGGAACAAACCAGAGCGCGGTACGGCTATGCCGACGTCGATCGCCTTGCCTCCCGGTATGTCGCTGATGGCTTTCTGGTACGTGGTGAGCGCAGCCGGCATCAATTTGCCGTTGCTGTCATAGGGGAACACGCTGACCGTTAACTTTGCCTGGCGCATATCGTCCGGCGTCGCGACGACGAACCGGACGATCTTCTTTCCGTTTATCGGCATGACTAGTGAGCCCGGCGGACTAGCGAGGCGTATCTGAAACTGAGCATATGAGGCGCTCGAGAAAGCCAGAAAAAAGAATGCGGACAGCGTAGTGCGCCGGAGTAGGGATGGTTTTAAAAGGCTTCGATGGAGGTGAATCGTCAGCATGGGATCATCCTCGTTGGATCGCTCGTGGAAATAGCCCGTTCGGTTCGACGAGCAAAGATGCAGGTGCTGAGAGGCCACGCGGGACGCCGCTTTTTCTGGGCGACAGGCCAGACCAAAATAGGGTGCGCGGCTCCACTCATCAGTACGGAATCGAACTTTCAAAGCGGTCGGCTGCGCGCTTACGTTTGCCGCCGGGCCTTGTGTGTGAAACCGTACTGAGGGAGCTTCCCGCAAGATTGCTTAATGCAGCCTTGGGATGGCTGGCGACCGGCTTCGGCACCCGCACCGTCTGGCACGCCGGAATGGTGCGACAAATCGGCAGGCGACGTAATTCGAACGTCGCGGGCGAAACCTGGGCGCACGGCGCTGCGGTCTCAGGATCATCTGGGGAGATATCTGATGGACGAGTTTGCGGAGCGATCCAACACTCATCGGAAAGTTGTTTCCGTTCAGACGGCGACGCCAACCGACGCTGGCGCGATGCAAAGTCGCAACTGGCCGGTACCCTTTGCGGGGTTTGCAATTAACGGCAAATTCGCATCGCAGCGGATCACTGGCGTGCAACGCGTTGGCTATGAACTGGCGATGGCGTTTCAGCGACTGTTTCCCGAGGACACCGACCTCCCGTTGCTACTTCCCGTTGACGCGCGCACGGACGTCGCGCTGCCGAAAGCAAAAACGGTCGGGCGCTGGTTGAAGGGTTCTTCGTGGGAGCAACTTGCGCTGCCGTTCGCGACCGGCGGGCGAACACTGCTTAGCCTCTGCAACATGGGGCCGTTGTTCGCACGTCGTCAGGTGGTCATGATGCATGACGTGGCGGTCTACGATTTGCCGGAAAACTATTCCTGGAAGTTCAGACTCTGGTATCGCTTCGCGTTTTCAATCTTGAAGCACAGCGCCAGTCACATCGTGACGGTGTCGGAATTCTCGAAGAAAAGAATCATGGCGCGTCTCGGGATAGACGCGTCGCGTATTTCGGTCGTCTGGAATGGCGTGGACCATTTCGACAGAATCGCGGCGGACAAGTTGATTTTGTCACGGCTGAATCTACAGCACGACGGTTATGTCCTCGTGGTCGGCAATCTGTCAGTAGGAAAAAACCTTGCCCGTGTGCTTGCCGCAATCGAGCACCTGAGTGAGCGTCACGACTGGAAGTTTGTGGTTGTCGGCGGGTGCGATTTGCGGATCTTCAATCCTAAAGCCAAGGTGGGCTACGACCTCTCGGAGAACATCGTCGCCGCCGGCTTCGTATCGGACGGTGAGTTGCGTGCGCTGTATGAAAATGCGGCCTGTTTTGTGTTTCCCTCGCTTTATGAAGGCTTCGGCTTGCCGCCGCTCGAGGCGATGTTGTGCGGTTGTCCGGTGGTTGTATCGCGAGAAGCCTCGCTGCCGGAAATATGCGGCGATGCCGCGGTCTATTGCGACGCGCGCTCTGTCGAAGACATCGCCGACAAAGTGGCGCAGTTGATGGGCGACGCAGCGCTGCGCGACGTCTGGCGCGCACGCGGCAGAGAGCATGCGCGCCAGTTCCGGTGGGAGCGCTCCGCACGTCAGTTGCTGGATGTTCTCGAGCAACAGCTCGGGGCGGGCGGGGCCGCTCGCCCGGTTTGCGCACCTCCCGTCGCATCAAGGTTTTGACTTGTTACGCTTGCCTGGTAGCCAGGGATCAGGACCGCAACCTGAGCCTCGGTGCGATTCCGAACATAGCGTTTCATATGCCACCAAGTACTCTTGCTTGGTGGAGCGCACCGCGCTTGCTTGACAAGAGGCAGGCATGCAGCAATACAGAGTCTTGGTTATCAACGATTTCGAGCAAAAGGGCGGGGCGGAGGTCGTCTATCGGCAGTCCGCTGACCTTCTACGCGCAATGTCCGGCGTGGAAGTGGAATGCTTTGACGTCAGTCGATTCCAGGGGAGTTTGTCGTTGCTATCCAGATCGTGGAACCTGGCGGCCGCGCGCGCGCTCAAGCAAACCCTTGGCACCTTCCGGCCGGATAGGATTCTTGTCCACAACTACCACAATGCTTTATCAGCATCGGTACTCGGCGTGATCGCTCGATACAAGCGAGAGTTAGGTTACGCTGCGTATATGACATGTCACGATTTTCATCTTATCTATTACAACCCGACGCTGCACTACATGGTGAACGGCAATATCGAGCATTTGACGCTCGACGCGTTGCAAACGGGGCATGTCTTGATGTTGCGCGTCAGCGCAAAAGGCGCAATCCATGACATCTTTTCGAAAGCCTACTGGCATACAGTGCGCGCGGTGTACAAGCCAGAGCGCATCTTCGATCGGATAATTTGTCCAAGTGATTTCATGCAGGAGGCTTTGCATCGCAGAGGGATCGACAACACGGTGGTCCTTTACAACCCCTCGGTCGTCGGTGTGACGAACAAGCCGGTGAGCGTGCGCGATCGGGAGCGCTTCAGCCTTGCATTTGTCGGACGCGTTGTACGCGAGAAGGGTCTCGCGGAATTTATCGCGCTCGCGAGCTCGATCGATTTTGCGCGTATCGAGCGCATAGGTGTTTTCGGCGACGGTGCCGACCGCGAAGAGATCGAGCGACGATATGCGCCGCTGGTCGAGTCGGGAAAGCTTGTTTTCTTCGGCAGCCTGCCGCAGGACCGGTTGTTCTCGGAACTGCGACGTTTTGCCGATGCGATCGTCCTGCCGTCAATGGGGATGGAAGTCGCACCGCTTGTCATTGTCGAGGCGGCAATGCTGGGGTTGCCCACGCTGATCCGGGAGGGTGCTCATCGGTTGGATTTTGGCAATGCCGTCGGCAGCAAGATAACGTATCGCGATGACCCTGAAAGTCTTCGAGCGGCGCTTGATGGGCTTGCCGCGCATCTCGCTACGCCGGAGCGGCGTTACGACGTTAGCCCATTTTTGCCTCAGTGCTATGCGGAGCGGCTGGCACATATCATGCGGATGACATAGACCCAGACACGGACCGCCGGCAGCACGCATGGCAGGCAGTTCCATAGGTGACGGTGGTCGAAAACTATTTAGCATATCCAAGCGTAGAAAAGTCGATCGGGCAACTGCTCTGTGGTGGATGCGCGCGTAACTCGCACACCATCTCCTCCTGCATTCAGAGAATCGGTGAATAACCACGGACTGACCCACTATGGCGCACGGAATATTGCGGAACATGCTGGCACTGTCGGTCTTGCAAGTGGCGAATATGGTGCTGCCGCTCGCGACGTTACCGTATCTGTTCCGCGTGCTGGGTCCCAACCATTTTGGCGCCTACGTTTTTGCTCAGGCGGTGGTGACCTATCTGGTCCTGCTCGCCGACTACGGCTTTAACTGGTCAGCTACGGGTGAGATTGCAAGGGTGCAGAACGACCGCGACGCTGTTTCGAGAATTTTCTGGAAAACGCAGGTGGCCAAAACGCTGGTAGCGTGCGTTGGCCTTGCGCTTCTGGTACTTGGCGTTTTGCTGGTGCCGAAGTTCATTGAGATTCGGCCCATCATATTTGCGACCTTTCCGTTGGTGATCGGCACCGTGTTATTTCCGCAATGGCTCTTCCAGGGTTTGGAGCGGATGTCCTTTGTCACCATATCAACGTTGAGCGCACGCTTGCTTGTCATACCCGCTACCTACCTCCTCGTCCACTCGCCCGACGACACGTGGCGAGCGGCGCTCATCGCATCAATGAGCACCGTCGTCGCCGGGCTGATCTCACTGACGCTGATCGCGCGCATGAGATTGATCTCGTTCTGGCTGCCGGGCGTAAGCGATGTTATCGGAGCCTTCAGGGACGGATGGCACGTGTTCATGGCGACCGCTGCAATCAGTCTTTATACGACGACGAACAGCGTGTTGCTCGGATTTCTGGCGGGCAACGTAACGCTAGGTTACTTTGGTGCCGCCGACAAGATTCGCAACGTGGCGCAGTCCCTGATCGCGCCGCTCAGCAACGCCATGTATCCGCGCGTCAATGCACTGTTTGCCGAGGACACCGTGAAGGCCTATGCGCTCGTGCGCAAGGCACTTTACGCGATGAGCACAATCATGTTCGCCGTATCGGTGATGCTCTGGGCGCTTGCTCCATGGATCGTTCGCATCGGTATGGGACCTCAATATGCGCCGGTGGTCGACGTTTTACGGTGGATGGCGTTTGTGCCGTGGATGGTGGCGCTAAACAATGTGCTTGGGCTCCAGATGATGCTACCGCTCGGCATGAAGAAAAAATTCAGCGAGATCCTGCTGGGATCCGGTGTGTTCAACGTCGCGCTGTTGGTGCCGCTTTCGATTCGTTTTGGGGCGCAAGGCGCAGCGATGTCGATACTTGCGACAGAAGCGCTTGTCACCGGCTGCATGGCGCTTTACCTGGTTAAGAAAAGAGTTCCGATTTTCCTGGCAAGGGCATCGACTGACTAATGCCAAATGCACGAGTTTGTTAAAAGGAGTTGACGCATGAACACATCGCATCCAGACGTTGAGGCAAGGAGAATGGCTGTAGTGATACTTGCGTGTCGTGACTATGCGGCGCTCGAGTTGGCGCTCGCGAGTCAAATGGCCTACCGACCGCCGGGTGTGCCGTTCTACGTGCTGCAGAATTGCCGCGGCGGGTACGACGCCGAGCGCACCCTCGGTGTGGCCCGGCGCTACGAAAGGCTGTTTCCCGGTGTCGTCAACGTCGTCGACGACATCGTGCCAGGGGACCCCTATCGGTCGATCAGGAAGTTACTGTCCAAACCGGAGTTCGAAAACATCGACCTGGTTTGCAAGGTCGACGACGATGCATTCCCGATTGCGCATCAATGGCTCGACCAAATGGTCGAGGCCTATGACAGCGCTGAGCGAGGAAATGGCCGGAAGCTGGCGTACGTCACGCCGCTCATCAATAACAACGCATGGGGTTTTCCTCAGCTGCTGAAGGCGATGAATCTGGAGCAGGAGTACTTTGCCACGCAGGCGCATCCGCATTTCGTCGGGTCGGGCAGTAGCGGGCGTTTTCCGCTGCGGATCATTCCGGCGGAGCAGATCGAGACCGGTACGAACGGCACCATATGGGGCTATCCGCACATCGCGCGCTGGCTGCACGAGCGCACCACCCTTCAGCCTGACGCATTCATCGCTGCGACGCAATCGCTGGAGCAGTGCGATGTGCCATCGCAATCTCGCTATTCGATCGGCTGCATCCTGTTTCGCAAGTCGCTGTGGAATGCGATCGACGACGGGGGCCGCGATGACGAGCATATGATGCACATGCATTGCGAACGCAACGATCTCCGTATCGTCTGCGTGCGCCGCGTACCGTTTGTTCATCTTGCGTACTTCACGCAGCGCGAGGAGAACCGCGACATCGTGGACACGGCGCTCGCGCTCTATGGCCCGCGGCTTGCGCACCCGTTTCCTCTAGTGCTCTACGCTGATCGTGAGCGGGAAAATGAGGCGCGATTGCGCTGGCTTGAAGATCGATTGAATGCACCGGCCGCGCCGAGGCCGGAGTGGCTTGGGAAGCTTACGCCGAAACGGATAAAAGGTGCCGTGCGGCGGCGCCTGGTTTGGCTTTGGCCGGCGCGCAGCGCGCGTGGCGTGCCAGGGGAGCTGAGATAATCGGGCGCGAAGGCATTTTTGAAATTGGGAGGCCGAGTAGATCCGGCTTTAGCGATAGCGGGAGAGACGCAAGGGAAAGAAGACGGGTGGATGACGAGGGCTGCCCGAGACGCGCGCGTGAGTTGACGTGCACGGCTTGCCCCGGGCAGCTTGATCAGTTAAAGGCCATAGGCATGAACCACATGGTCGCTGCCCGCGACGAAGACCTGCCCATTCACGACCGACGGCGACGAGAAGTTACCCTCGCCGGATTGAACTGGCGTGTAGTGGTCGTGGAAAAGTATGGCTCCGGTTGTCGCGTCGAACGCATACACATCGTTGCCCATCCCGTCGGCGTAGTAGACCACACCGTTTGCGGCGACCGGCGGAATAGCCGGATTGAAGTTGGGGCTGTTGATGCCGACTTGCGTCTGCCACACAGGTTTGGGGTTGACGGAACAGGTGCTACCGATGGACAGTGCAATGAGCCCGTGCTTATATAAAGTCCCCGAATCGGAGGGAGACACGACGTAAAGCTGATTGAGCACCGGGTCGAACGCAGGCATGCCTATGTTGCTGCCGTCGTTCGAACTCTGAGCAATCGTCATCGTTTGAATGGGACCCGCCTGCTGAATGGTGGCCCGGTTATAAATGAACAGAGGGCCTGACTTGTTGTAGGCAGCGAGCATCGTCGGGCAGTTGGGACGCTGGAACAGCAATGCCGTAGCGCCGAAGTCGATGTCTGCGTTGGGCGAGGGAGTAAGTGGTGAGTTCGACGCGGCCACCGCCAGGGTTGGGGTGAGCTTCACGACGTGTTCGGCGAACCCTGCGTTTTCGGGGGTGGCGAATGCGTTGCCCGTCAGTGCATAGACGACTGTACCGTCAGGTGGAATCGATACGCCCCCAAAGCCCCATATGCCGCCCCCGTTCGGTCCGGTTGCCCCGGTGGGGAACCAGCGTTGCAGAATGGCGGCTGGGTTGGTGGTCGAGGCGCGGATAACCTGTCCGTGGTACGGCTGCGTATCGCAGGGGTCACCGGCCGTCGCAACGTATATTGAGGAACCGTCGGGACTGAGCGTCAAACCGCCGTACACCATCGTTAGCGGAGAAGCATTCGCCGCGTCGAGGAGAGGCAAGTTGAAGCCCGGGAGATCGACGCCGGTCGCCATATCGTACGCATGCAAGTAACCTTTCCCGCTCGCGACGAACAGGCGGTTGTTGGCATGGTCGATTACGGGCGTCCCCTGCACACCAATCTTGCCTTTGAATAGCCCGCTACAGCCCTGCGACAGAGTTGCCTGAGGGATGGGGGCACTCTTCCAAATGGTGGCCCCCGTCGTGGCATTCAGCGCCCATGTTGTGTTTCCCTCCGTCGCAACATAGACGATATCGGTCGGAACGTTGTTGATCAACACGCCGGTAGCCAAAACCGGCTGAGTCAGGATGGCGCCGTCAAGAACAGGGGACGCCCAGTGTTGTTTCAGCGTGCTCACGTTGGTCGCGTTCAGCACCGTCTCGACAGGGTTATACCCGGTCCGCTGCCTGTTCATGCCATACGTCGGCCAGTCGGTTGCTGTAAAGGTCGCGGCGGTGGAGGCTCCCGGTATCCGGGCCAACGTAGCAGCGGTTGCTAGTTCGGGAGCCTGGAATGGCGTATCGGCGGCCGGCCCGCTATCGTCGCGGAATCGATTCGGATTGACCGTGTTTCCGCCGTTCTGTTTGTCTATCTGCGATCCGTCGAGCGCGCTGGCGGGCGCGACGTGCGGTCCGTTGCCGAACGGGTGGAGGCCATGAGGGAACGGGAACGGTACCTTTGCTGCCGCCGCTGCGGCTGCCCCAAGATCCGGCGCGAGCGTCGCTGCTGGTGCTGCGTTCGAGCTTTGCGCCTGTACGCCTGAACCGGCCATGCCGGTGAGCATCAAAGCGGCAACAAATCGAGCAGCGTTGATTCTGCTTAGTGCGTTAGCCATAAATCCACCTCCTGAACATCAAGTTATTGCAATGTTGAGAAGTCCGCAAACAGGCGACTTCTAACCACGATTTACGACAAGGACGCGCGTTGCAATCGTGAAATCAATCCTAGGAGGCGATCAGAACCGAAGCGCGAGAAAAGGCGTTATTTGACTAAGCTTTGTCGAAACGACAGTTCTCCTTACGAATGATAAATATTAATAGCGCGCTCCATGCGAGGAGGAAATGACGCTTCAACTGTAATGTGCGGGTATGCGGCGGTGGGCCTATCAAGGGAGGTCGCTTGCTGCGGGCCCCGTCGGGCTCAGGAATCGCCAAGAGATCTCTTCCAGTCGGTCGGTCTGACTGTATCGAACTGCCTTCGACCCACTGCCTGTTCAAAGTAGCGGACATAGAGCACGATGACGCTAAAACGGCGATCACCGAAGACGAGAATACGAACAAGCCTTCTTGCAAAAATCGATGCGGCCCAAAACGGCGCGGGACCGCGATGCCTGAACACCATATCGACATAGTTGCGCAGCCCGCACGCGTACTTCCACTGCGTCGCTGCGGGCATGCGCCTGGTCTCGATCCACGCGCGCAAAGAGCGCGGACGCTGGATCATATCGCGGTTTTCTCCGTCCTTGTGTGTCATCTGGGAGGCGGTTACGCAACGCAGTTCACCAATGCGGCTCAGGCGCGCGGTATATTCGACGTCGTCGTTCCACACAAAGTACTCGTGGGCGGGGAACCCTACGCGTTGAATCGCATCGTGCCGAATGCACGCTCCAACGAACGACATATAGTCGGTCTTGAAGGAAGCGGCCGCGTGGTGCTCGGGCATTGACACAATGAGTCGCATCCGTTCGTCGAACGTTCCCTGATGCCAGAACTGCACACGCCGATCGATGCCAAATACCGTGCCGCACAGTGCAACAACGTCAGTGCGTGCGGCGTCCTTGGACACCAGCAGCTTTTCGAGCGCATCGGGCATAGGCTCTGCGTCGTCGTCCATGAGCCAGTACCAATCGAAGCCTTTGGCAAAGGCAGTGCTGATGCCCCTTGCGAAACCGCCGGCCCCGCCGGTGTTGCTCTCCGACAGAACGACGAAAACCCTGTCGTGCTTTGCCTCAACGGCAGCCAGATACTCGCGCGAACCGTCGTTGCTGCCGTTGTCGACTACGTAAATCGCATCGACGGGCCACGTTTGAGCAAGCAGCGCTTCGACGCATTCTTCCAGCAAGGCTCGCCGGTTGTACGAAACAACGATTGCGGCAGCGCTTACGGGGTTCATTCGATCAGCTCCTCGGCGGCTTTCAGCGCAGCGCCCACAACCTGGTCCATGTTGTAATAACGATATTGCGCGAGCCTTCCGACAAACGTGACGTCGGGCGTGGCCTCCGCGAGTTCGTGGTAGCGCTTGAAAAGCGCCTCGTTCTCGGGACGAGGAATGGGATAGTACGGATCACCTTCGGCTCGCGGATACTCCCTCACAATCGACGTGCCGCTATGCTGCTGGCCGGTCAGATGCTTGAATTCCGTTATCCGCGTGTATTCCTGGTCGTTAGGGTAGTTGATCGTCCCGGTCTGCTGGAAGCGTTCTACTTCGCCCAGATGTTCATGCTGAAAGAACAGGCTGCGGTAGGGGAGCTTGCCGAAGCGAAAGTCGAAATAGGCATCAATGGGCCCCGTATAGATTGTGTGCTCGCGTTCCACGATCGACCTGATGGCGCGAAAATCCTCTGACAGGCGCACCTCGATGTTCGGATGTTCGAGCATCTTCTCGAACATCGATGTGTAACCCTGGGCGGGCATGAACTGGAACGCATCGGTAAAGTAGCGGTCGTCGTCGTTTGCGCGGGTCGGTATGCGTGCAGCGACCCCCGCTGACAGTTCAGAGAGGTCGAGTCCCCACTGCTTTTGCGTATAGCCGCGGAAGAATTTCTCGCAGAGATCATGGCCGACGCTGCTTAACACCACGTCTTCGCTCGTCGCGACAGAGTCCCGGGGCTCGCGAACGGATTCGAGGTACGCCGTCACGCCCTGCTCGTCCAGATCAAGGTCGTATAGCCTGTTGATCGTCGTCCGGTTGATAGGGATGGGATAAAGCTCTCCGTCCACATGAGCTAGTACACGGTGCTCGTAGGGCCGCCAGTCGGTGAAATTCGACAGATACTCGAAAATTCGCTTGCCGGATGTGTGAAAAATGTGCGGACCGTATGGATGGATCAGCACGCCGTTCTCATCATGACAATCGAACGCGTTTCCGCCGATGTGACTCCGCTTATCGATGATCAGCACTCGCTTGCCGGCAGCGGCAAGGCGCTCAGCACACACTGCGCCCGCAAAGCCGGCCCCCACGATCAAGGCATCATATTTCATCTCTCGAAGTCCTTTAGAGAAACGCGCAACGGTGGCGGCCATTCAAGTCATCAGCAGCACATGAACGGCCGTGGAGAGCTCGGGCACCCAACGGCATCGCGGTGGAACGGGCACGCGCCGGATCCGGCACTGGTCACCTTCGAAAAACGCGGCCGCGCTGCAAATCAAAAGCAGGCATGAGCAGGACGGGGCCGGGAATGCGGTGTCTTGCACGCGACCGTGCAGACAACGTCACCGAGGAGAAGGGTGCCCACTTGATATTTCGCCTTCGGTACGTTTGCGCACACAGCGCAAATCCCGTCGTGTACCGCGCGTTCGGGTGTCGCGAGCTAATTTCTTGCGGTTGACTACTTCGGCGGTGGTCGATGTTTTTGTATGGAGAGCGAATCACATGGACCGCCTCACCTTCAGTCTGCCGAACGGATATTTATAGTCGGTTTGATTGGGGTCGCATGGGATTTTGATGAGTCCACTGCACCTTTGATTATTTAATGTGAAGAAAGCGTAAATTTGATTCGCTGAATGAGGGAAATTACCTACTTAATCAATTTGTCTGAATGCCGGATTTATTAATCATACAAATTGGAGGGGGCGATCTGCTTGCATATTCGTATGAATAAATCCATTGCCGAGTGGTTTTTTATAAGGGGCGGATAGCGTGGTAAACCGGGGAATCGCCCGGCGGCAAGCCGCGAGCACAAAATTAAACTTCTGTGAATAGATAATTAACGGAACTAATTCTTTTTTTTCACCGCGTGAATGCAACAAAGATATGTGCGCGCGCACACACTCGTTCTCATTTTGCGTATCAGTAATGCAGATATTTACCTTTTGTATTAGGTATGGAGAATGATCGCCTTTTCGTCGGATTTTTACATCCAGTTACAACATCGGAAAAAGTGTGACGCATATACTGCGATCCCCAAACAGAAATGCGTAAGTTGTACTCATGACCTTATCTAAACGATCAAGGAATCAGACACATCTTCTGGATTCCGTCCCCGCTTTAATTCCCACTGCATCTGTCCCTCGAAGGAAATTTCTCGCCGGCCTGGTTGCGGGCGCAGGGTCCTTCGCCCTTTCGGCATGCGGTGGCGGTGGCGCAGACTCGCCCGGCGCGGTAGCCAATAGCGCGAAGGTGGCTAACACGGCAACCCCAAGCAGTTTTACGGTGACCGCCCCGACAGCCAACGCGACTGTATCCGGTTCTGTCATGGTGACAGGCACCGCGGGCAGCAATTGGGTCAACGTATGCGTATTCGACCACGCGAGCGGCGCCAAGATTGGCGCCGACACGAAACCGAGCAACGGTACGTTCGCTATCAAGGTTGACACGACCAAACTGTCCACAGGCTCGCATCAGTTCGACGTGATGGGATTTACCGTCGCGGCCGGACAGCCGGGCGGCACCAAGACCACGACGTCTGTTTCAGTCACCGTCGCCGCACCGAGTTCCGGCGCGCTGTTCTACGGCATGAACGGCCATCTTGCCTACCCCAGCGGCATCTACCACACCATGTCGGCGGCCGCGCAACTGGCATTGCTCAAGGATCTCGGCGTCACGAATTATCGCGTTGACGTCGCCGATGGCGGAATGGCTCAAACGGTCGCCAACGCACTGACCGGTGCGTTTGCCGGCAGCGGCGTCGCCATCATGCCGGTGCTCAATCCTATTTCGGCTGGCTGGAATAAGTACGGCTCCGAATCGGCGGCGTACACCTTGGGCTACAACCTGGCGGTCGCATGCACCAAGCCGCTCAAGGGGCTCGTCAAGTACATCGAGTGTGGTAACGAACTCGACGCGACTGGCCTGATCACCACGGGCAACGGCAGCCTGACGAGCAACTACAGCCCCGCCATCTGGCCGGCGTTCCGCGGCGTTATCCGTGGCATGATCGACGGAGTCAAGGCGATCGACTCGTCGATTCAGTGTGGCGTGAATGTCGGTATCCCGCTTGCATACCGCGGCTTGCAGATGCTGTGGTCCGGCATCCAGCCTGATGGCAGTGCCAACGGCGTTTCGGGTCAGCAGCAAGTCCGCTGGGACTACACGACGTACCACTGGTACCAAAGCTCAGGCGATATCACCTGTGGATGGCAAAACAACGCGTGCCTGAACGTACTGCAGGTTCTGAAGGACTCCTTTAACGTGCCGATCTGGTTGACGGAATGGGGTTGGTCGGGCAGCCAGGACAGCGCAGCGCAAGCGGCCAGCTACACGACCGCGGCGCTGAAGGAGTATCGTGCGCTCAAGGATCAATACAACATCCAGTCGATCATGATGTATTGCCTGATCGATCCGGCTTATGGCCTCGTGCAAGAAGATGGTGTCACGAAGAACCCGGCTTACACGAGCTTCAAACAATTCGTTGCCGCGAATCCCGTCTGATCCGCCATTTCGCTAGCCTGCTAGCGTAACAAGCCTCTACCCGTGCAGCCTACGTGCTTTCTGCAAGCCGTAGGCTGTTCTTTTTTCGGAAACACCATGGGTGGCGCGATTTTGGAGTCGTGTGCGGTAAAGCACAGACCGCGTTGCTGCGACGCCACAATCTGCGAAGCGAGACACCACCCGCATGCGAGCTCGCCGGACCCATAGATCCAGTCTTTTGCGCACTACAGTCGGCGCAGCGCTTTCGAGGAAAGCGGTTCGCGAGCCAGCGATTCGTTCCGGTCCCAACACACAAGGAGTCCGACGTATGAATACGAGTGTTTCCGGTAATCCGCCGGTTGTGCTGCGGAATAACGTGGACGCGTTCTCCGGCGGCGAACTATGGCGGCTGATAGTCGACAATCTTGGGCTGGTCATCTGCATTGTTCTCCTGGTGACGGGCGCGTCTGCGCTGTACGCTTTTATCGCGACGCCTATGTATTCCGCGGATGCATTGGTCAAGGTCGATTTCCCTCAGCCCAACGCGCTCGGTGAGGCTTCGAAGGCGCTGGACCACGTCGTCCCGTCCACGCTGCCTACCGAGGCGGAGATTCAGATCATCCAAAGCCGGAGCGTGCTTGTGCCGGTGATCAGTAAATTCAAGCGGGACACCTCAATTACGGCGAACGACATCCCGGTTATCAGCGCGATCACCCGCCAATTCGCCACGCCGGGCACGCCTATGCCGGCACTCGGCGGTTTGAGAAGCTATGCATGGGGCGGAGAGGACGCGTCCGTCGGTTCACTGACCGTTCCCGCCATGCTTGAAGACAAACCGCTAACGTTGACCGTCCTTAACGGCGGCCGCTACCGGCTCGCCGTTGCCGGACGCACGCTCCTCGAGGGCGCCCCCGGCATACCGGCTGAGGCCAACGGCGTGGCACTCACCATGGAGCGGCTCGTAGCGCGCCCTGGAACCCAATTCACGCTCGTGCGCTTTAGCGACGTCAAGGCAATCGAACGTCTCTTGCACCAGTTGAAGGTCAGCGAGTCGGGCAAGGAGACGGGCGTCGTACAGATCGTTTATGAAAACCCCGATCCAGAACTGGCCCAGGCCATTGCCAACGGCATCGCCCAAGGCTACATCGCTTCCCACATCGCACAGCATCGCGCAGAGGCGCTCCAGACCCGCGAGTTCATCGTCGGAGAATTGCCGCAGCTTCACGCGAACCTGACCCATGCAGAGGCCGAACTGAGCCAGTACAGAACCGCGTCGAGTTCGATGCAAGCGGGTACGGAAGCGTCGTCGTACCTTCAGGGCAGCATTGAATTCGACCGCCAGATCGCGATGCTCAAAGTACAAAGAGCGGCGTTGGCCAGTCACTTCACACCGACCTCACGTGACGTGCAGACCGTCGATAGCCAGATCGAGCTTCTGCAAAAGGCTAAAAGCGCGTTCGAAGCGCGCTTCGACCAGTTGCCCGCCTCCGAGCGCCGGGCTGCCGATCTCACACGCGACGTAAAGGTCGCTGAGGACATTTACGTCGCGATGGTCAACAAGTCCAACGAGCTGGCTGTGACGCAGGCTGGCACGCTCGGGAATGTGCACATCATCGACACCGCGCTGTTGCCGGTGGATCCCGTGAAGCCGAAGCGGGCCCTGGTGATAGGCGTGGGTGCCGTCGGCGGTTTGATGGCGGCGGTTCTGTTTGTCTTTGTCCGGCGCCTATGGTCGTCCACACTTGAGCACTCGACGATGGCCGGGCGCCATCTGAACCTGGCGGTCTTTGGTCAGGTGCTGTTCAGTGACGAGCAAGCCCGACGGGATCGTGCGCTGAATTCGAACTCGCAGTCAACGAAGGGTCGCCTCACTGGTGGAGCGCAACAGAAAGTAGCCGGAGGCGCAACCGGATCGCCTCCCAGATTGGCCTATAGTGGCGCTGCTTTGCGAGACGCAGAGTGGGCCACCGGCCGCTTCCTGCTCGCGACCGACGGGCACGATGACATACCGATTGAGGCGTTGCGGGGCATATGTGCGTCGTTGCAGCGGCAAATTCAGGACGCGACGAATAACGTGCTCGTCGTGACGGGTGCGACACCCGGCACGGGGAAAAGCTTTGTATCGTCAAATCTGGCGGTCATCAATGCGCAGGCCGGCAAGCGCGTATTGCTGATCGACGGCGATATGCGCCGGGGCCAGTTGGCCTCCAATTTCAAGCAGACCGGTGCCGGCGGCCTCGCCGAAGTCCTGAACGGTCATGTCAACGTTGATCACGTGATTCGGAACACCGATGTTTATGGCCTTTCGTTTATTGCCGCAGGCCGGTTCCCACACAATCCGTCGCAGTTGCTCTCGACACCTCGCATGCAGCAACTCGTCGGCCATCTTGGCAAGCTGTATGACTTGATCATTATCGATACACCGCCGGTACTAGCAGTCAGCGATGCAAATCTGATCGCCTCTGTCGCGGGATCGACGCTGCTCGTGGTACGTCCGAACGCTCAGAGCGAACGGGAACTGGAAGAAACCGCGCAGCGTCTCGATCGCGCCGGCGCGCGTCTGGTCGGCATGATCTTCAATGCAATGCCGCGACGGCGCAGCGAGAAACGCAGCTACGGCTATGCGGCAGCCTATTCTGCAGCGGGTGTCCCGCAAGAGCATGCCGAATCGTGATCGTCGCCGGCGGGGCGTGTAGAGTTGCCGGATGAGCCGGCTAGGACCATTCCGCGCGACTGGAGGAGTCAAGAGTAAGCGTCTTGCCCCGCGCGTTTTTGCATTGAGAAAACAATGTACTCCAGACTGATATCCGCGCTGTTCTACATGTTTTTTACCTGCGTTATTCTGAATCCGCAGGTGAACGGGATCACGTTATATTTTTATCTCTTGATCCCGTTTCTCGATCCGGAGTTCGCGCGCTTCCTGAGCGGCACGGCTCGTCGTTGGGCCGGCCCGTTGCTCATCGCGGTCGTGGCAAGCGCGTTGACTTCGCCTTCGGCTGCAGTACGGGTCCTCTCGATTGCCATCTGCATAGGCTACCTGATGTACACGGCTGAACGCCGCATCAGCTATCTTCATCCATGGATGGTCATCAACATCCTGTTCGCAATCGTGCAGTTCGCGATGTACTACATCGACCGTGATTTCGCGATGCAACTCGGACCGACGAATCTCGCGAAACTGATCTGGGGGAACTATGCGACCAGTACCTATACGAACTTCTTCGAGGTGTTTTACTTTGCTCGCGTCTCGGGATTTTCGCGTGAGGCGGGATTCTTCTCTTCGCTGCTGGTGACGTCTTTTATCGTGTACCTGCTTAGCGATTCACCGAATAAGAAAATCATTGCTATTTACCTTATCGGCCTCTTCATTAGCTTCTCGAAATCGTCGATGACGCTGTTCCTCTTTGCCGCGCTCTATCCCGCGCGTGCAAGATTGCGGTCGGTCCACCCACTGATGACAATGGTTGCGTACTTTGCGGTGACCGCGGCCATTTCGGTGTACCTTGCATCGAACGATTTCTTCGACTCAGAAACGTTTGGCCACCGGCTGGCCGGCTACGCGTTCCTGTTCGATGCGCGGCTGGGGGATATCGTCAGCGGCATCACCGCACACGACATCATCACGCACTACAAGTACCTTCCCTACATCCGTTTGATCCAGGGCGAAATGGAGGACGCCGGTGTGCCATTTGCCGGTCTGGCTGCCACGGTCGCTGAAATGGGGATCTTCAGTGCGCTGATTCTTTTTGGCGTCATCGCGTTTACCGCGAGCGACGGCTTCGTCATGCTGATTTTCCTGCTCATCAGCGCCACCGTGAGCGTGACCACGGTCACATCCTTTATTCCGCTTGCGTACGTGATTTGCTACTGGCCTCGGTTTTCGGCATACAGCGCTCACCGCGTGGAGCTTTCGCGGCAGTTCGAGCCACTGCCACGGTACGGCAAGACTTAGTCTTGCTGTCTCGTGCGACGCGTTGCCGCTGGAGGCCGGCTGTGACGCGTTATCGTCTCGATTCGTCCTCCCATTTTTTTCGGCGATTGTGCGCCCGCGCATCGAGCGGGACTGCGGCGCGCCCCTCGAGTTATCGAGCAGAAGGCCCGAGCCGCGGAACGGCGAGACTGTCGACAGCGCGACTTCCTGCGATGCTTTCGAAGGCTCACGTTCGTCCGATGATCAAGGAATCGATAGTATGGTGAGCCGATACGGTTCTGATCAAATAGCAGGGGTCGTCGTGGGTGCCTCGCTGAACGGTCTCGGCGTGGCGAGGTCTCTCGCGTGTGCACGCGTTCCGCTCGTCGTAGTCGATACAAAAATCACGCGCTCAGGCATGTGGTGCCGCTACGTACGCGCGCACTACATCAAAAGCCTGATCGGAAAAGCCTTCGCGGACGACATGATCGAACTCGGCAAGAAATTCAAGCAGCCCCCGGTTCTTATATTGACCGAAGAAGAGGCGGTGCACGCGGTGTCGGAAAATCGCGAAGCGCTTGCGAACTGGTTTCGCTTCCGCCTTCCGGCGGACTCGACCGTCAAGATGTTGTGCAGCAAGGCAGGATTTCACGACTTCGCGCTGAAGCACGACTTTCCGGTTCCACGGTCCGTGACTATCGAGAGACTGTCCGACCTGGAATATCTATCGGAATTACGCTATCCGTGCGTACTGAAGCCGGACGACAAACGCAATGTATTGAGGGGCGAGAGGGAGCGGGCGGTTCGGGTCGACTCTCTCAGCGCTGCGCGCGCGCGAGCTATCGCCATGCTTGCCACGCCCGGCGGCATCATTGCGCAGGAGTGGATCGAGGGGCCCGACAGCAACATCTATTTCACGCTTTTCTATCGGGGGAGCGGCGGGAGTGTGATCAGCATCTTTACTGGGCGCAAGGTCCTCAGTTCCCCGCCGGGTATCGGCAATACCGCCATATGCGTTGCCGCACCCGAAGCGCGCGAAGTGCTCGAGTCGTTGACATTGTCGTTCGCCGAGCGGGCCGGCTTCGAGGGCATGGGGAGCATCGAATACAAGTGGGACGACAACCGCAGGCGGTTCGTAATGGTCGAGCCGACGGTCGGCCGTACGGACTGGCAGGAAGAAATCGCCACGCTGTGCGGCGTCAATATTCCGCTTGCCGCTTACCGGCATGAACTCGGTCTGCCGCCCATACCTGACCAATCGTGCCGGGTACCGGTCGCGTGGCGCGCGACGTTTGCCGACCGGGTGCCGCCTCATCTGCTGGGCGAGCACACGAAGATCGTTGACGGATATTTTCGCTGGAGCGATCCCGTTCCGGCGCTGCAGTTTTATGGCCTGCTCAGTCCGCTGCGGCGCTTGAAGCGCGCGTGGAACGTGACTATGGCACTCAAGCTGCTGCAGGTGAAAGTTTAGCGTGGGCTGGTATTTGACAACGTGTCGCGCTTCGCGACGCTGGCCTCGAGCGTGGGCGCCTGGAAGCCCTGAGTGCCGTCCCTGGATGGAGATGAGCAATGTCCTTCACCGACACCGCAATAATTGGCGCAGGGCCGTATGGGTTGTCTTTGTCCGCACACCTGAGCGCCGCAGGTGTGGTCCATCAGATTCTCGGGCAGCCGATGCGCACCTGGATCAATTTCATGCCACCAGGCATGCTCCTACGTTCCGAGGCGTTCGCTTCGAACCTCCATGCGCCGCTGTCCGGATTCACGCTCGAGGATTACTACCGCCAGAAGGGTATGCGCTATCAGCCGATGGGTATGGAGCTGCCGCTCGAGACGTTTGTGGATTACGCGCGTTGGTTTCAGTCGAATCTCGTCGAAGATGTCCAGGCAGTCGACGTTGTCAACCTGCGACGCGTCGACGGGCATTTTCAACTGGCGCTGAGCGACGGCCGCTCCCTCCTCGCGCGCAAGGTGGTGATCGCTTTGGGACTCAAGGGGTTCGCGCAAACCCCTGTCGCACTGGGAGGCCTGCCTGAACGCTATGCATCTCATTCGGCGCTTTATGGGGACCTCGCGTGGGCGCAAGGCAAAGACGTCGCGATAGTCGGCGGCGGACAGTCGGCGCTGGGGCTCGCCGCGCTGCTGTATGAGCAAGGATCGCGTGTTCACGTGCTCATGCGCGAAGCGGGCGTGATATGGCATCCACGGCCTCAAGCTTCTCGCGGCATCCTATCCAGACTGGCGCGTCCTGACGCTGGCTTGGGACGAGGCTGGCGCTCACTCTTCCTGTCTGAGTATCCGGGCCTTTTCCACATGCTCGATCAAGGGCGGCGCAAGCAGATCATGGAGCGGTCGTACGGAGCGTCCGGCGCCTGGTGGCTGCGTGATCGCGTCGTCGGCAAGGTGAAGATCTCGTTTCGGACCGAGGTTCGCTCCGCCGCTATCGACAACGATCAGGTCATGCTGCGCGTGATAAGCGAGGACAAGGAATCGGCCGTTGCCGCCGACCATGTCATCGCCGCGACGGGCTTCAAGACCGATATGAGGCAGCACGCGTTTCTATCGAAAGAAATCGTAGACGCGATTTCGATCAATAGTGGGCTGCCCGAACTCACCTCCAACTTCGAAACACAGGTTCGTGGCCTCTATGTGATCGGGCCGGCTTCCGCTCACAGCTTTGGGCCCGTCATGCGTTTTGTCTACGGGGCGAGGCATGCAGCGCCCGGTGTGGCGCGGCATATAGCCCATTCGTTGAAAGCGGACGCGAGAGATGGCGTGTGGTCCTCTGCCGAAGGCCATGTGCTCGAGCGAACGGGCGAGTAGCCGCATGCTTTCCGGCAGTCCGCCCGCTCCTTGATGTCGCGATTCAGCACAAGACAGCGCAATTATCGCGGCACCAGGTTCTTCGAAATGCACAGAGCGGAGAGGTGAAATGAATCGGGGTAAGGCATTACTTAAAGAGATCCTTGCTGCGCTCGTCGTCTTGACGGGCATTGCCCGAGCGACGCGCGCATGGCTATGGCGCGACCGGGTGGCGGTCCTGCTCTATCACGACCCCGACCCGGCGACACTCGACAGGCATCTCACGTATCTTCGAGAAATATGTGATCTGGTGCCGCTGACAGACGTCGCTGCGCCCGGCCGGGGACGTCCACGCGCGGCCATTACGTTCGATGACGGGCATGCGGGCAACGCAGCGTTGCTGCCTATCTTCATCAAGCACAAGGTGCGGCCGACGATCTTCCTCTGCAGCAGCATCGTCGGCCGTCCGCGCAGCCATTGGTGGTTGCATCCCGGCTCGGTGCGGGCGGGCCACGAACGGCTGAAGCGTATGACGAATGCGGAACGCCTGGCCGAACTCGCGGCACATGGTTACCGCCAGGACGCCGACAATCAGGCGACCGGCCTTAGCATCGAGCAGATGGAAACCATGCAGGCGTACGTGGACTTTCAGGCTCACACACGATTCCATCCCGTGTTGACTCGTTGCAGCGATATCGAATGTGCGGACGAAATCGGCAACAGCAAGCATGAGATCGAGGCGCTGCTGCGCAATGTTTGCGAGCACTTTGCCTACCCGAACGGAAACTATGGCGATCGCGAAGTCAGTTTCGTAGAAGCGGCGGGATACAAGAGTGCACGCACATGCGATGTCGGTTGGAACGATCACCAGAGTGACCCGTTTCGACTGCGCGCGATCATTGTCGACGACAGTGCGTCGACGCGGCGATTCGCGGCGCAATTGACCGGTATCCCGCTCTTCTTGCATTACCTGAAGAAAGGTGGCGGTTGGAGCGGACGATTTCCTCAGTTTTGATGGTGCGCTGCACATCCTGTTGCGCTACGTGTCCTGGCAAACACAGCCGTTGGGTACGACACGCTAGCATCTTCCGAGCGAGGAATTCCAGCTATACCGTCCACGTTTTGCGTGATCCCATTTGTGCAGTCAAAGAGGAGCGGGGAGATGCAGCGCTGGAGGGTATTGCTGATCAACGATTTCTTGCATATGGGCGGCGCGGAGATTGTCTATAAACAATCTGCAGGGCTTCTGAGTACTCTATCCGGGGTTGAGGTCGAGCGCTTCGACGATAGTCGATTCGTCGCGCAGACTTCCATGTTGTCGAGAATATGGAATGTTGCTGCCGCTCACGCGCTCGAGAAAGCAATTCTCGCGTTTCGGCCGCATCGGGTGCTGGTGCATAACTACCATAACGCTCTCTCGCCTTCGATCCTGAGCGTTATCGCACGATACAAGCGCGATTTGGGCTACCGCACGTACCATACGTGCCACGACTACCATCTCGTCTATTACAACCCGATGATGCAATACTTCGAGAAGGGCAAGCCCCTGATTCTGCCGCTTGAAATGTTGAGTACGCGCACGGCGTTCAAGCTTCGTTCGTCGCCAAAGGGCCTCATGCATGACCTCATGACAAAGGCGTACTGGCATGCCGTGCGTGCGGCGTGCCATCCGTCGCGCGTATTCGATCAGATTCTTTGCCCCAGTGCCTTCATGCAGGAGGCACTGCACCGCTGCGGAATCCGCAACACGGTGATCCTGCATAATCCGTCCGCTGTGCCGGTTGCGCTGATTCCCTCGGCCGTCCGTAACAAAGACCGTTTCAATCTTGCGTTCGCTGGAAGAATCTCGCAGGAAAAAGGCCTCGCGCAGTTCATCGAGCTCGCGCAAGCGGCGGATTTTGAGCATATCAACGCTATCGGTGTTTATGGCGAGGGTCCCGAGCGCGCGGTTATCGAGCAACGCTTCGCATCACTCATCGAATGTGGCAAGCTGATTTTTTTCGGCAGCTTGCCGCAGGAACGGTTGTTCTCGGACCTGCAGCGCTTCGCCGACGCGGTCATCGTACCGTCGGTGTGCGCGGAAAACGCGCCGCTCATCATCATCGAGGCGGCGATGCTCGGCCTGCCTGCGCTCGTTCGCGATGGCGGAAGCATGGCGACGACCGCGGACGCTGTAGGCAACAAGATCAAATTCCGCACTGATCCGGAGAGTCTGAAGCTGGCGCTTGGGCAACTGGCCACGCATCTTTCGAACCCTGAGAGAAGATACGACGTCGACCAGTATCTTCCTGAGTATTATGCTGAGCGCCTTGCCGAAATCATGTGTATCGGCCAAGGCGTGCCACCTTCCGCATACCCTGCGTTCGCCGCAGATAGCTCCCAATCTTCTGGCGTGTTGCGATAGCCGCGAACGCTGCCTGAGCCTGACTGTCTGCAAGCGCGGCGGATGGGTTGCGTCAGTGCCGCGCGTTAGACAACCTCGCCATGCATGGAGGCGTCCGCTTCTTGTGCATCGCCGATTCTGAAGACAGCCACTGTATCGCGCAGACCGCTTGCCCGGCTGGCCATGGATCGCGCCGCAGTGGAAACTTGCTCGACGAGTGCCGCATTCTGCTGGGTGACCTTATCCATTTCGGCAACGGCGTGGTTGACCTGCTCGATGCCCGCTGTTTGCGTGGTCGATGCATGCGCGATCTTGCCCATGATTCCGGTGAGCTGATGCACCGATCGCATGACCTGGTCAATCGTCGCGCCTGCCTCGGTAACGAGGTGAGCGCCGGCTACGACATGCCCGGCCGACTGTTCAATCAACGCCTTGATTTCCTTGGCCGCTCCCGCGCTGCGCTGCGCCAGCGTGCGGACCTCACTCGCGACAACCGCAAATCCACGTCCTTGATTACCGGCGCGGGCCGCTTCGACAGCGGCGTTCAGTGCAAGGATATTGGTCTGGAACGCGATGCCTTCGATCACACTGATGATCTGCCCAACTTTCGAAGAACTCGTGGAGATGTCCTGCATGGTCGTGACGACGCGTTTGACGACGTGGCCACCCTGGACGGCGGTGTCGGAAGCGATGTTCGCAATCGCGCTTGCTTGCATGGCGTCCTCGCTGTTCTGCCTGACAGTGGTAGTCAGTTCCGCCATGCTGGCAGCCGTCTGCTGCAGCGAGGCGGCTTGCTGCTCGGTACGCTGCGAAAGATCGACATTGCCTTCGGCCGTCTCGACGGCACGTACAGCGATCGACTCTGCTGAAGTCTTGATTTGCGTGACGATGGATGTCAGTTGCACGCGCATCGTGTCGAGCGAGGCCATCAGGCTATGCGCGTCGCCTTTGTGCAGTTTGACTGTCACCGCAAGATTGCCGGCGGCGATCTCCCGTGCGATGCGCTGTGCCTCGGCGGGTTCCGCACCAAGCTGCCTGAGTATGCCGCGCGTAATCAGAAACGCCGCCGTCAAACCGATCAGCAGCGCGGTTGCCACCGAGGCGGCGGTGACCACCTGCAAGGTCGCATAGGTGGAAGTGGCGCGGTTCGCTGCGGCCCGACTGCGGGTTTGTTCCAGTGCAAGCAGTTCGTCGAGGGTGGATAGCCACACGACCTGTTTCGGACGTACTTCACTCACGAGGACCTTCACTGCCGCGTCCTGATCAGTCGACAGCGCCCAACTCCGTGCTTCCTTTTCGACGAGCGGTAAGGTTGCGGCTTCTTCCTGCCTGAGCATGGTGAATAGCCGGCGCTCGTCGTCGGTCGTCAGGGGGGACGCGTTGAACAGGCGCCCAAGCGCCTGATAGTTCTCTGTATAAACCGTTTCCTGCTTCGCAATGGACGCCTGCTCGCTGGCTACGTCTTTCTCGTCAGTCAACAAGGCCATATTGCGGATCGCAATGGCAATGCCGCTCACCGCGCCCCGCAGGTTAGTCACACGAGCCGTCTCGACGTCGTGGACCTCGACGATGTCGTCGAGTTTGCCGCGGATACTGGCCACACCGCTCATCCCCACAGCGGAAATGGCCGTGAGCAGTAGGAGGACTGTGCCGAAGCCAAGCGCCAGTCGCGCAGACACATTAATTTGAGCCATGACGGTTCTTTTTTTGGTCGTTAGGCTGCGCGTCGATTGACGTATTTGAATGCGTGCGCTCGCCGGTTTATTGTTAGCCGGGCAATGCTAGTGCGCTTCTCGTAGTGGAAGTAACTGTTTTTTCGAGATTTGCAGTACGTAGATTCGGGCGGTACGGGTTTCACCTGGCCCGATCAATTTCTTCGGCCTGGAGTGTGCCAATCTGGTTTGGCCTGATGGCGATTCCATCCGATGCGGCTCATGCCGACGCTGCTCTTAAATGGATCAACTACATCTTGCAGCCAAAAGTTCATGCTGCGATCACGAATGAGGTGTTCTACCCCAACGGAAATCTGGCGTCCAAGCCCTATATCAAACCTGAACTCGCAGCGAACCCACAGATTTTCCCACGCGAGACTGAGTTGGCCACAATGTATCCGGAACTGCCCTTGCCGGCAGACGTTCTGCGCTTGCGCAACCGGCTCTGGCAGAAATTCAAGACCGGGTATTGAACGTCTGTAGTGCAGGCCGGTGGAGTGATCTCCGCCGATCGATACGGGCTTGGCGCATTAGTCCTGAGTGGCCACATCGGTAGCGTCGGCCTGTACCAGTGCGCGCACGAGCAGGTACACGGCTGGCAAGTTGTCGTCGTCACGCCGCCAGTCGACGGGTTCGTCGAGATCCATGCCGGACAAACGACTGTCCTCAAACCGGACAAACGTCGAGCGCACTGTCTCGTTGTGCCTCGCCAGGAAGCCCCGATTCTCAAAGACCTGTTCGTCGATTGTCAGCAGCGTGCGCCAGGTCGGCAATCGCGCGCCGCTTGAGTAACGGCGACGGCCACTGTCGAGGTGACGACCTGCGACCGTGGCAATGATCTGCTGGAGGTCGAGCGACGCGCTGCGGAGTGCGCGTTCGAGGGCGACAGGATTGATGTCGTGGACATCCCTATCAAGAGCAGAGTCGTTAATCATGCTGTTATCTTCCTGAGGACTCGCGGCAACTCGCAGCATCAAGGTTGATGCTTCAACAACGCCTGGTTTCGCTGTGCCAACAACTGGCGGATCTGGGCAAGATAGTTATCGCCGACCGTGCAGTCTTCAACAGGCCGGCTATGTTGATGAGGCGTTGGTGGACGTACGCCGAGATAGCGGCACACCGCTGACAGATATGGTTTGCCGTTGCCTCCCAGATGCCGTGCAGCGGCAGCCACGCGCACGTCTCCGACATGCTTGCGCAGCCACGCGAGCGTTTCGCGATCACCGTCGTTCAAGATGCGGATAAGCTGGTTCATGACCGATCCTGTATATAAAAACAGTACTGTGAATTTATACAGTATTCGAACAGGATGCAAGTCAATTCGCAGGTCTACTTCACCAACCGAATGGCCGTCGTGTCCAGGTTGGAGCGAAATATTCTCGATTGCCGGCGGGTCAAGGGATTTCCCTGGTCCAGGGATTACGCACATATTTCGCGCACCAGGCTGAGGAATGGCCGTCCGCGAGCGCACAACGCGCAACTTGATGGTGGCGAGCGTGCACGGATAACTTGCTGTATTTAAAGGTGATACGTCTGAGCCAGCAGCGTCTTCGACGCCTCCAAAGAAGATATCCCTGACCGATCCTGCTGCACGATGGACGGCCGCACCGGGTGGTCCCGCGTTCTTTGCCTATTCGACGAATTACCTGATTGATCTGCAGGCAGGGATCATTGTGGATGTTGAAGCGACGCCGGCGAACCGGTCACAAGAGGTCGAATCAACCAGGACAATGATCGATCGTGTTGAACACCAACGGGACCTGAAGCCTCGCCGACTGGTAGGTGACACCGCATACGGCACAGCAGCGCTGCTTGGCTGGATGGTTGAACAGAAGCACATTGAGCCACACGTTTCAGTCTGGGATAAAACAACGCGCAAGGACAATACGTTCTCGCGCAGCGAATTTATCTGGAATGAACAGGCCAACGAGTATCGATGTCCTGCGGGGAACGCGCTACGCAGCGACTGGCGTCCATTCAGGAATCCCCGCACACATGTCACGAAAGCCGACACCATCGTCTACCGAGCGAGCCAGATGGACTGTGACGGCTGTTCGATGAAGGATCGATGCTGTCCGAATACGCAGTTTCGCAAAGTCGTGCGCAGCGTCCATGAAGCTGCACGCGATGAAGCGAGGCGCATCGCGGCAACCCCGGAGTACAAACAGTCGCGCCGGCAACGAAAGAAGGTGGAAATGCTCTTCGCTCACCTCAAGCGCATCCTCAAACTCGATCGCTTGCGACTGCGTGGTCCAAGCGGTGCTCATGATGAGTTTCTGATGGCAGCAACTGCGCAAAATCTGCGAAGAATGGCCAAGTGGCTCACGCCTGAAGGTAAGCAGACTCCCATTGCATCGGGGCACTCCGCGGTTTCCTCCCTTCAGGTTTATTCAACGCCTGCCCGCACGCGCCGTCGCGCGCCCCCGAGCCCGCGGACATGGGCAGGCGTCGAACAAACCTCAAGACGATCGGCCTGACAAACGGGTAAAAGGAACGGCCGTTGTACCTTGCAAGCGGCCATTGCTGGCGCACGGTGACGAACGGCAGTCGAGGGTGGTCGTGAGCGGACGTGCAACTGCTCTGCGGTCACTGAATCGGCAACCCGTTCGTTTTATCAAGTCACCGAAATTGCAGGGCACGACCACGCTCGCGATTGTTGCAGCGGCAGGAGGCTCAACAGAAATGTCGGGCGATTCACTGGGTGCCGGCGAGTCGTGTGAATCGGGTCGCGATTCGAACAGCGCGTACTCGAAATGGCTTTACTCTCATTGCGCCCAAGGCACCGCCTCCCGTGTGGGTGTGCCACCTATGGCGTCGATCAGGTAATCCACGAAGGAAGCGATCCGCGAAGACAGGGCCGTATTGCGGTAATAGACAGCATGGATCGTTTGGCGAACATCACTCGTCTCCCGAGTGAGGATCTGGACGAGCCGTCCGGCCTCACGGTCCCGTGCGGTCATGAAGTCCGAAAGGCAAACTATTCCAACGCCCTGAAGCGCCAGTTGCCGAAGTGTCTCGCCGCTCGACGAATAAGCGACTGGCTCAATACGATAAGGCTCACCATCAGCGCCTAACAGTGGCCAGACATTAAGCGACTCCGGCTGATTGAAGCCCAGAAGCACATGCTTGCCAAGCTCTTCAACGTTGCGCGGCTGACCATGCTTCTCGAGGTAGCCCCGACTCGCGAGAATGCGCATCCGGCTATTTCCAAGGAGCCTGCTGTGCAATGTCGAATCCTTGAGGCGGGCGATTCTGATCGCTATGTCGGTGCGACTTTCGAGCAGATCAATGATGCGGTCGTTGGTGTTGAGCTCCAGAGTGACATGCGGATAGCGCTCTCGGTAGCCCTGCACGAGTGGCACGATCACATGCCGCATGAATGGTGCCGCGGCGTCGATCCGCAGCCGCCCCGAAGGCGTTTCGCGCTGTGCGACCATCAGTTCTTCTGCGGTTTCGACAGAGTCGATGATCGCTCGCGCATGCTGAAGGAATACCCGTCCCTCCTCGGTGAGCTCGAGTTTGCGCGTGTTTCGGCGGAGCAGTGTCGTTTTCAGCTTTTCCTCGAGGCGCCCGAGCAAGCGACTTACCGCCGACACCGTCAGGTTCAGATGGTGCGCTGCGGCCGTCATTGAGCCCGTATCTACAACGGCTGAAAAGGCCTGAAGCTCATCCAAAGTAACATTCATTGTTGAACTATTTTCAAAATACTTTCGTTGATGGGCCAGTTTCTCGAAAAAAGCAAAGCAGGCACACTTGCCACAACATTGTAAGTGCACTTGATCGGGCGATTCTCGCGACGAGAGCGGCCGACGACGGGCAGGACGCGATATTCGGTCCCGATGCACAACGACGGTTGAGCAGGTGCGACATGCGCCAACTACCTGCTCGCGCCTACCTAAAGCGCGATTGTGATCGGCAGACTCCGTTTCACTTCGACCCACGCGAGCATTCACATGGCAGCCTTCGATCGTCCTCTAAACCTCACCACCGGCGTGATGGAACTGGGCCGGTTTCGTGTCGATCTCGGAACGCGGGAACTGCGCCGAGACGGGGTAGCAATACCCGTTGGGTCCCGGGCCTTCGATATCCTGGCCGTGCTTGTTTCGGCTGGCGGCCGCCTTGTCACCAAAGACGAGTTAATGAGCGTGGTGTGGCCGCAAACGATCGTCGAGGAAAACAACATCCATGTCCATCTGTCGGCCTTGCGCAAAATTCTCGGACCCGACCGGAATCTTGTCCTCACGGTGCCTGGGCGCGGGTATCAGCTTTGCGTGCAAAAAACGGACGTGGCCCTCACTTCCTGGATGGGCGGGTCGATGCGAGACGCGAACCAGCTGCCGTCGAACATCGCGTTGGTCGGGCGGGAGACGGCCGTTCAGCGGATCCTCGCGATGCTCGAAAGTTCGCGCCTGATAACGCTCGTGGGCGCTGGGGGGATCGGCAAGACGCGGCTCTCGCTCGAGGTCGCGCGTCGAACTGAAGAAGACTCGGTCGAACCCGCATACTTCGTCGACCTATCTGGCGTGACGACGCGGGAAGGTATGCTCGATGCCATTATGAAAGGCTGCGGTCGGCCGACTGGGGGCGCTGGAGTCCCTGAAAAAGGCGTCGCGTGCGCGCTTTCGGATCTGCGCGGGCTGCTACTTATCGATAATGCTGAACATCTGATCGCGCACGTGGCGGAGATAGTCGACGCCTTGCTCGCTGCAAATAACCACGTGCGCGTCGTCGTGACCAGCAGGGAACGGTTGCGCATATCGCCCGAGCATACATTCAAAGTCGATCCGCTTGAAACGCCACCGGCGTATACCTCGCAAGTCGATATCCGTGGGCATTCGGCGGTCAGGTTGTTCCTCCAGCGTGCAAACGCCATGCAGCTGACCGTGGGCGCCGACGGCCAGCAGCTCCAGCTTGTCGGTGAGATTTGCCGACGGCTGGATGGCATACCCCTCGCGATTGAACTAGCGGCTGCCCGCGTCGCTGCCCTTGGCCTCGACGGTGCACGGCATTGTCTGGACGACCGCATGGCGTTTCTCACCGGTGGATATCGTACCGCACGACCGCGCCACCAGAGCCTGCGTGCGACCTTTGACTGGAGCCATGCGTTGCTCGATCATACAGAGCGGACTCTCTTCCGGCGCACTGCCGTATTCGATGGTCTCTTTACGCTAGAAGCGCTCGGCGTCGTGGCATATGACGCGACGCTTTCCCTAAGCAGTGCGATCGCGGGAATCGACGCGCTCGTCGCAAAATCTCTCCTGAATGTGCAATTTGAGGGGCCACGCGCTCTGTACTGGCTGTACGAATCCACACGTGCGTATGCGCTGCAGAAGCTTCGCGACGAAGGCGAAGTAGAAACAATCACCATGCGACACGAACACCACGCTGTTCGCCTGCCAAGGCGGGCCGGCGCGGACCAGCTTAACCCCGAACCAGGCAGTGTACGTCGATCGTCGCCCACTGCGGGCCACCACGCGTTGAACTGGTCAGCTGCGCAATATGGCGATATTGCCCTCAGGTGAGATGCGTGGGACCGCGATGCCCCCGCTCGTCTGAGTGCTTGACTCCGAATGCGGTCTTATACCGCCCGAGTACGAAAGGCGGCACGGTGTCAGAGCGCGACCGTTCGAGAGGCGCAACTCTGAATTCCTTTCGATCGACATGATCTCGTCTTGCAACCGCAAAACATCGGACAACGTGTGCACGCGAGCGACGGCAAGGCCAACGACTTGCCGGCTGTCACGACTGGTTGAATGACTGTTGTACCTGAGAAACAGCCGTCGCGTGGCAGCGAGTACGTAACACCGCTTCACGCCCTGAGTCATCATCGGGCTGAGTTCGGCCGAGCCTGTGTGGAAACTCAGTTTTGGCTCTGAGGGCGAGGTTGCCGGTCGGTCGATAAAGTTAGATGCGTCTCGCGTGCGCTAATCAAACATCCGCGGGCGCAAGAAGCCCCTTGGGGCTTCAGCTTGCAGTCATCCTCATCGCCTTCATCATCCCGGCAACCCCAAGTATATTCATGACGCGCTTCAGGTTGTAGGCCAATACCTGAAGACTCATTTCCGTGCTCACGTGTCCCAGCGTCCGGGTCAGGAAGTGGGTGGCCCCCATCCAATGCTTCAGCGTGCCGAAGACGTGTTCGACAGTGCTTCTTCGGATGATCATTGCATCAGGCTTCCGGTCGAGTCGACGCTGCATAACTTCCAGTACTTGTTCGTGCTCCCATCGTCGGATGCGGCGATAGTCGCTGGGCGAACATCGCTCCTTGAGATGGCAACGCGGGCATGCGCTGGGCCAGTACACGCGCAGATTCATGTCTTTCTCGACGGTCTTGAATC
>CABFVV010000003.1_pt1 | contig 124761 bp, 100 predicted proteins | sample 8864751 | NCBI WGS metagenome assembly CABFVV01 (sample SAMEA5735770, study PRJEB23740) | soil metagenome | biome: forest; feature: forest soil; material: soil | place: USA | collected 2013-10-13 | depth 0.1 m | reverse complement strand
CTCACCAGCTGCACCCGATCACCAACAGCACCAGCACCCACCGCCTCGATAGCTACGGCGGCAGCATCGAAAATCGCGCACGGTTGCTGCTTGAAGTCGTCGCCGCTGTCAGCGACGAAGTGGGTCCGCAAAACGTCGGTGTTCGCCTCACCCCGATGGGACGTTTCATGGGAATGGGCGATGAAACGCCTGAGGCAACGTTCGGCTATATCGTCAAAAAACTCAACGACTACGGTCTCGCCTATTTGCATCTCGTCGAACCGGCGATGGTGGGTACGGTGAAGGACGAGAACTTCGACCCGCGCTGGGACGCCATCATCAAACTGCTGCGAGACGAATTCAAAGGCGTACTGATGATCGCCGGCGGCTATGACCGTGATACCGCCGAAAAGGCGATCGCCAACGGCCGTGCCGACATCATTGCGTTCGGACGGCCCTTCATCGCGAATCCGGACCTGCCGGCCCGTCTGCGCGATGGACACCCGCTGAATGCCGCCGACAGCGCAAGTTTCTTCGGCGGGGATGTGACGGGCTATACCGACTACCCGACCATGAACTAAGCGTTGGCTTTCCCGCTAGCCAGCTTTAAAACGTTGTATGCGGGGCGGACGATTCCGCCCTGCTGATTTCGCGCAGCGTCGCACTGCTCAACCCACTGCGTGATTTAAGGACAATTTATTTACCCTCAGGACATCCGTTGTGGCCTTCGCTGAGACATGCACGGCGCAATCATGACTCAATCATGCTCAGGGCGATCCCAACGCCACATTGAGCCAATGCGCCATGGCGGCGGCGTCGACGGGTTTGGGGAGAAACGCCAGCACACCGTCCTTCTGGATTTTCGCGTGAAGCGCGACCGGCGGGAATGCCGAGATAAACAGGGTTGGCGGCGCGTACCCGAGCTTCAGCAGTTGTTCGTGCATCTCGATCCCTGACATGCCGGGCATTCGCACGTCAGAGATCAGACACGACGTTTCACCGAGGTCACCGGATTGCAGAAACGCTTCCGCCGAGCCGAATATGCGCGTTTTCCATCCGAACGACCGAACCAGGCTCGCTGTGGCCATCCGGACGGACTCGTCGTCGTCGACGATACAAACAATCTGAGTGGCGTCCACGCAGCTGCCCCGGTTTTCAAAAATGATCTGCAAACACGCGGATTTCTAATCAGGCGCATTGAATCGTACAAGGATAGTTCACAAGACTCTGACAGGAAAGCATACGAATGTATAACAGTCTGGCTAGCCTTGCGCGCGGCCTGATCGGGCATTGAAGCGATGCGGGGCCGCGCGGCGGATCCTCAGCCCCGGCTAAGCACCGAGGTCACGCGATCCGCACCGATTCGGATCAGTCGCGAGGCAAGCAGCGCACAGAGCGCCATGGCGCCCGTGTCGGTATCGAAGCGGCAGCAATAGTGCACGAGCGACCAGAACCAGAACGTGAGCGATGAAATAGAACTCAGTTTCATGACGATGAGCTCCCCAGTCACGCTGCCATCAGCGAGTCTCGTGCATCCGCCCCGCTGTGCCTGAACTGGGCGAATGACGAAAGACTGTACGCCGCCAGCGATTCCACTTGGGGTATGGCGTTCTCGCTAAAGCCGCTAACGAGGCGATCAACCAGTTTGCGTACACGCAACGGCTGATTACGTCGCACTCGATACAGCAACTGCGTATCGAACGAGGGTGCTCTCCAGTCACTCAGGATGCGCACGAGTTCGCCGCGCGACTCAGGAATGCATCCAATATGCTCCGGCAAAATAGCCACTCCCGTGCCGTCAACCGCCGCGGCAACCAGTGCACTGGGGCAGTTGGTGCGAAATGGGCTCTGAGCACTGATTGCCGACTGTTCACCTGTGGCGCAATGGCTAAGCTGCCAGGATGCGTCGCGCGACCCCACCACAACCGCCATGCAATGCGTCGAGCGCACTTCGGACGGATGTTTCGGCATGCCGGCGCTGCTAACAAAACCGGGGCTCGCATAGATGCCAAATCGCGTCGCCCCGAGCGGCCGCGCAACCCATGAGGAAGGGACAGACCTACCGACGACAATGGAAAGATCGGCGAGATCCCCTAACGTTTCACCGGAGTTGTCGACAAAGCGTGTGTCGACCCGCACCTTGGGATATTCACGCATGAAGTTCGCCAGAATGGGCGCGAGACGACCCATGCCGAACAGGACCGGTACTTCAAAACGAATATCGCCTGACACTTCGAGTGCAATATCGTGACTGACTCGCGCGAGGCCGTCGTAGCAATCCAGCACTCCCGCTGCGTGTTCAAGCACCGTATGTCCGACCGGGGTCAGCGTGACCTTGCGGGTGGTACGGTGAAATAGTTGAACCCCAAGCAGCGCTTCGAGGTCCTGCACCGCCCGGCTAACGGCGGGAACGCCCACGTTGGTCACTTCGGCTGCCTTCGTGAAGCTTCCGTGATCCGCGACGGCCTTGAATATCTCCAGCGCTTTCAGACGTTCCATGATTTTCTCCGCGTCAAAAGACAGAATGCATGGACTGAATGTTGGGCTGACGGCGCGTGCAAAGCCAGTTACGTGGTGTTAAGAGTTGCTATGCGCAGGACCGGGAGGAGTGTGTCCCGATTGGTTTTCAGATCATTTAAGTTGGCGTCAGAACGGGGCCAGGCGACCATACGATATTTTTCCCTATATCGAGCGCCATGGAAGCTTTACGATCCACCGCACCCGGCGTGAGTGACGATACAAGTAAAGGTGGTTTGATGGTCACCCCGTACTCCATGACGTTTGGCGCCTTCACCTTGCATTTCCCGCAGCGCAATCTGACAAAAGACGGTGAAGCTGTCCGGCTCGGCAGCCGGGCCCTGGATATTCTCGTCGTGCTGGTCGAAAACGCCGGCGCGCTGGTATCAACCAGGGAACTGTGCGACCGCGTATGGGCGGACAGCGTCGTCGACGAAGGCGCCCTCCGGGTACACCTGTCAGCGGTCCGCAAAGCACTGGGCGACGGTAATGAGGGCATTCGCTACATCGTCAACGAGACAGGCCGGGGATACCGGTTTGCGGTACCGGTTAGCAGGTCCGTTGCCCACCCGCCCGCGCCGCCGCTCCACAACAGCGGTGCACGCGCATTGCCGGTTACGCTGGCGCGCGTCATCGGTCGCGAAGAGGTCATAGCGGGGCTCACCGATCAGTTGCCCGAGCGCCGCTTTTTGACCATCACCGGGCCGGGCGGGATGGGCAAGACTACGGTCGCATTAGCCATCGCCCACCGATTTTCCGGGCAGACCGGCACACGCGCCCTCTTCGTCAATTTCGCCCCGGTATCGGAGACGTCCAGCGCGGCAAGCACGGTGGCTTCCGCCGTTGGCGTCGCGGTTTCCACCGGCGACCCCATTCCGGATTTGATCAGGATGCTTGGCGACGCGCCAGTCCTTCTGGTGCTGGATAACTGCGAACACCTGATCGAGGCGCTCGCCGAACTTGCTGAAAAGCTGCTACAGGCTGTGCCTGGTATCCACCTGCTCGTGACAAGCCGGGAGCCGCTGCGAGCAGACGGCGAGTCGGTGCACCGGCTCGCCGCGCTACCGTCTCCAGCATCGGGCACGACCCTCGGAACGAATCAGGCACGTGAATATGCTGCTGTCGCGCTCTTCGTCGACCGGGCCAAAGCCGCGAACGATTCCTTTGCTTTGACTGAATCCAACGTCACTGCGGTTTGCGATATCTGCCGCAGACTGGACGGCATTCCACTGGCGATCGAATTCGCCGCGGCGCGTGTCGGCTTGATGGACGTGCATGCTATTTCCGCGCGTCTGGACGACCGCTTTGCATTGCTGACACAGGGCCGCCGCACCGCCCTGCCGCGACAGCAAACGCTACGCGCAACACTGGACTGGAGCTACGAGCTGCTCCAGCCGAAGGAACAGCAAGTCCTGCGGCGTCTTTCCGTGATGCGTGGCTCCTTCGACATGAGCGACGCCGCCGCGGTCGCAAGCTGCAAGGAGCTCGACGAACTTGCCGTATTCGACGCCACGACAGGTCTGATCGCCAAATCGCTCGTTTCATGCGACGTCAGCGGTTCGCCGTTACCCTACCGGCTGCTGGACACGACCCGCCACTATGCCCATTTGCGCCTCGCGGAGGCGAACGAGATCAACGACGTGCGGCGGCGTCATGCGATGCATTGCTGCGAGATATTTGCAGATCCGGCGGCGGCCTGGGAAGGTAAAGCCCCGCGCGAATGGCTCGCCATCCATAGCCGGCGAATTGACGATATCCGGGCCGCGTTCGACTGGGCATCCCGCGAGGAAGGCGACCCGACCATCGCCATCACGCTGGTGATCGTCACTGCGCCGCTATGGTTTCATCTATCGTTGCCCCATGAGTTCCTCGGACTCGCCGAGCACGCGATCGCCACTGTGGAGAGCTCGGATCTCGCCGGCACCCCCCAGCACATCGAACTGCTTGCGGCATACGGCCATGCCCTGTGGCACACCCGCGGACCGACGCCGGACATGGCGCGAGCTTTCGAACAGGCTTACGACGCGGCCGGGCGCATCAACAACGAAGGCATGGCGTTACGAACGCTGTGGGGAATCTGGGCGCAGCGCATCCTCGCGGGAAGCTATTTGGAAAGCCTGCAGTTGGCCGGGAACTTCAGCGACCTTGCATCTCGAACCGCGGATTTGTCTGCCACACAGACTGCCGATCACATGAAGGCGCTGTCGCAGCATTTTCTGGGAAATCAGGCTGAAGCACGGTCTCTGATCGAGGACGTCATCGCTCGCGATGAAGATCCGATTCGCGCGAATCACGCGAACCATGCGCAGGTCGACGGTCAGATCGCCTCGATGTCGCTCCTGATGCGCATAGTCTGGCTTCAGGGATCGACCGATCGCGCCATGGCGCTCGCCCATGAATGCGCCGGGCAGGCATTGGCAATCGACCACGATCTATCGATTTGTTATGGCCTCGCCATCGGATCGATCCCAGTCGCAATATGGGAAAACGATTGGGCCACGGTGCGCGAGCTTACCGGCAAATTGCGCGAGCGGACCCGCCAGCGCGGGCTGTCGTACTGGGATAAATGGGCGGAAGGCTTCGAGGCCCTGATCGAAGGACGGCCAGTCATGCCCCGGGGCGCCACCATCATGCAACTGGAGCTTTTCGCCAGCGCCGGGTCTCAGGCTTGCATCGAGGCGCTGATTGCGCACGGCCGTCTCGACGAGCAGGCGTGGTGCCGTGACCGCCTGCTTGAACATCGGGCAAGCCTTGCTGGCGCGGACGCTAACGGTTCTTAGCAAAGCTTAACTGACGCGCCGGGGCCCGTCTCGACGAGAATCAGTGCTGACGGATGTTCGCATTTCAGGATCGGCCGCCCTGCTCGCGCAGGGCACGGCGCCGATCGCGAGCCATCCATAACGGCCTCTCTCATCGGAACCTGCTCTCATGAATCAACCCATCTCCACTGGCGAATCCCGGCGCTCCCAGTCGAGTCTGGTGACGCCGTCATCGGCACACCCGGTCTTGGACATCGAGACACAACAGTTTCTCGACGTGATTGCAGAAGCGGGCATGCATCCCGACGATCTTCTATTGCATTGCCAGTCTGCTTCAGGCAGGTCCGCCCAGGAGACGACGCGGCCTGATCGCTTGCCTGTCCAGACAGAAGATCTGACGCTGCCCACGGGACCAACGGGCTCGATCGAGATTCGAATTGTGCGCCCACTCGGCGCCCGGACTCCGCTGCCCGTCGTCATGTATTTTCATGGCGGCGGCTGGAGCATGGGCGATCGCAACACCCACGACCGGCTGATATGCAGACTTGCGGCAGAAGCCGGCGCTGCAGTCGTCTTCGTCGATTACACGCGGGCCCCCGAGGCGCGCTACCCGATGCAGAACGAAGAGGCCTACGCGGCGTTGACGTACGTCGTCGAGCACGCTCATGTTCTAGGAATCGACGGCCGTTCAATCGCGGTAGCCGGTGACGGCGCGGGTGGCAACATGGCGGCCGCGATGACACTCCTGGCCAAATTACGGCATGGCCCGCGGATTGCCCTTCAGGTGCTGTTCTATCCGATTCTGTCGGCCAACCGGACTTCGCCGTCCTACTTCCGTTACGCCGATGGCCCCGGATTGACCGCCCACGCGGTGGAATCGTTCATTCACACCCAGTTTCCAGACGAGTGCCTGACCGAAATCACGGCAATGCCGCTCAACGCTTCCACCACCGATCTTGAAGGCCTCCCTCCTGCATTGCTAATAACGGCAGAGAACGATGTAGTACGCGACGACGGTGAGGCCTATGCGCGCAAGCTTATGCAAGCGGGAGTTGAGGTCAGCGCAACCCGCTATCTCGGCACGATCCATGATTTTGTCGCGCTCGAGGGTCTTGCCGACACACTGCCCACCAGCACTGCGCTCATGCAGGCGTGCAGCGCGGTGAAGGCTGCGTTCCTCAAAGGCGACAGCTCACGTTCAGCGTGGCGATGAGTCCTGGCTCGTTGTCGGCAAAGTCGAGCGAGCCGCGATGGAGTGTCGCCACCGCCTTCACGAGCGCGAGCCCAAGGCCTACACCCGGCGTTCCGCGACTCGCGTCGCCACGATAGAACCGCTCAGTCACTTTGGACTTTTCCGCGTCCGGAATACCTGGGCCGTCGTCCGCCACCGAGACCGCAATCATGTCATCGCGACGTGCCGCGATGACACTGATTTCACCCCCGTCGCGCGCGAACTTCAATGCGTTGTCGATCAGATTGCCGATCGCCTGGGCAAGCAGAAGCGGATCGGAATTTGCCACGAGGTCACCCGAAACCCGCAGCGATAGCGTCACGCGGCGCAACTCCGCCACGGGCTGATAAAACTCGACCGCATCCGACACGATCGTTTCCAGATCGTTGGGTATGAACCCCGAGCGGCGCACGCCTGCGTCAATTTCGGCGAGACGCAACAACGCATTGAAGATGCTGATTACGCGATCGACATCCGTCAATGCGACCTCCAGCTCCGGCAAGCACTGGTCATTGCCTTGCCGTCTCAACGTGAGCGTCAGCACCTCAAGCCGGGAGCGCAATTCGGTAAGCGGCGTGCGCAAATCGTGAGCGATCGCATTCGACACATTGCGCACGCCATTGATGACTTCAATCAGCGCCTCCTCGGCCTGTTTGCGCGTCTTCACTTCCTTTTGCAACTGGATGTTTTGCTCTTCCTGCAGTTTTTGCAGCGCGCGTAGTTTCAGGTGCGTATTGACGCGAGCGGCGACCTCCTCCATCTGCAGCGGCTTGGTGATGTAATCCACCCCGCCGGCGCGAAAACCCGTGATCTTGTCTTCTGTTCGCGTCAACGAAGTCATGAAGATGACCGGAATATCCCGGGTCTTCTCCATCGCCTTCAATGTCCGGCACGTTTCAAACCCGTCGAGTCCAGGCATCATGACATCGAGCAGGATCAGGTCGGGTTGCACAAGCTCCGCCCGGCGCAACGCCTCCGCCCCGTCACGCGCAACCGCCACCCGCAAATGATTGCCTTCGAGGCATTCGACCACCAGCCCAAGATTGGCTGGCGTGTCGTCGACAACCAGAACAATGGGCGCACCCGTGTCGAATGGTTCCATGGTGCTCACGAGTCTCGACCCAAATGTTGTTCGATCAGGGATAGTAGGGCCTGCGATTCAAAAGCCGCCGCGAGACGGCGCAATTGCGTTGCGAAGGCCTCGTAACGGACGTCGAGGCCGATAAGATAGTCGGCGTGATGGACGATGGCGCGCATCGAGCCAAGCAGCGCAAACCGATGCAGTGTGGCCATTTCATTGCGCGGTGGGACGATGGGTTCGTCAATCACGAGCACGTGACGCGCTTCGCCTTCCTCACCCGCGAGCTGAAGGGTTGGGCCGAAATCCGCCACCTCCGTATAGGACACAGGAGCATCGAGCTCGAACCAGAACGTGCTCCCATGACCGACGCGGCTCGTAACATGGATTTCGCCCCCCATCATGCGCACCAACTGACGGCTGATCGCGAGTCCGAGGCCAACGCCGCCTGTGCGCCGTGTGAGATCGCCGGCCTGCTCGAACGGCTGAAAGATGGTTTCGAGCCTGTCTGGACTCACGCCGACGCCTGTGTCCCGCACTTCGAAGCGCAGCCTTCCATACGAAATAATTCGAACGACAAGCGTGACTTCACCCTGGTCCGTGAACTTGACTGCGTTGGCAAGAAGATTTAACAGCACCTGCCGAAGGCGTTTTTCGTCAACACGAATGACCGTCGACACATTCGCCGGCGCCTCGTGGTTCAGGACAAGCTTCTTCTGATCGGCGCGCACGCTCACCATCTCGGCGATGACACGTAAGAATGGGCCAAGTGGTACGTCTGTCACGCTCAGTCCGAGCTTGCCCGCTTCGATTCGAGCAAAGTCAAGAATGTCGTTAATCAGCATAAGCAGATGCTCGCCGCTCTGTTCGATCACCCCCAGACTCGACAGTTGCCGCTCGGTCATGGCCGCGTCGCGCCGCAAAATCTGGGCATAACCCAGGATGCCGTTCAGCGGCGTGCGCAACTCGTGGCTGATGTTGGCGAGAAACTGGTCTTTGGCGCGATTCGCCGATTCGGCGGCGTCCTTTGCGACACGCACCGTGTCCTCGAGCGCCTTGCGTGCTGAAATATCCTGGAGGATGGCAATGGTGTGAATCGCCCGGCCGTTCGTATCACACTGAAGCGCCACCGACACACTCACCCAGACACGGGATCCGTCGAGTTTGACCAGAGGCGTCTCCTCCGAATAGTGCGAGAGCTTACCGTCGGTCAGCAAGCGATACTTTTCCTCGCTCGCGGCCAGAAAGTCCGGATCGATGATGTCTTGAAAACGCATGAGCAACAGACCCCCACGCTGATAGCCCACGATATCGCACGAGCGTTGGTTCAAGCGCAGAAAGTGTCCATCGAGATCGCAGTGCGCGATGCCGACCGCGGCATTTTCGAAGGTGCCCCGAAAGCGCGCCTCACTCGACCGAAGCGCCTGCTCCGTGAGTTTCAGCTCCGTGATGTCCACCAGACTGCCGACGAAGCGAATCGGCTTTCCGCCGGCATCCCACCGCGCCATACCGCGCACGAGGACCCAGCGGACGCTGCCGTCGCGATGGCACAAGCGGTTCTCCACTTCGAACACATCGACGTCCCGTTTGAGGTATCTGACTATCGCCGCCTCGGTCCGCGCGCGGTCGTCGGGATGCAGCACCGCCATATAGGCATCGTAGTCGAGCAAGGTCGGCGGGCGCGTGTATCCAAGCCATTCCCAGATGTTCGAGAAACGCGCGTAGCCGTGACGGTAGTCGCCGTCCGGCATATCGATTTCCCACACGCCGACGTTGGATCCGTGCATCGCCATTTCAAGGCGGGCGTTCGTCTCGCGCAGTATTTCGGCCTCTTCGGCGCGACGCCGTTGTGTGACGTCGCGAAACACCAGCACCACGCCGAGGATTTCACCACGGTCGTCGACGATCGGCGACCCGCTGTCGTCGATCGCGATCTCCCGCCCGTCGCGCGCGAGCAGTATTGTGTGATTCGCCAGTCCGACACGCGTGCCGGCGCTCAGCACGGCCGTCACAGGATCCTCCGCCGGCGCGCGAGTCGTTTCGTTGATCACGCGAAACACATCCGCCAGCGGGCGCCCCATCGCCTCGTCGCGTGCCCAGCCCGTCAGCATTTCCGCGACCGGGTTGATAAAGTTGATGCACGAGTCGCGGCCGGTCGCAATCACGGCATCGCCAATACTCGACAGCGTCACCGCATACCGTTGTTCGCTTTCGCGCAGACGGCGTTCCGCGCCGTGCTTATAGAGCGCCATTTCGACGACCGTGCGCAACTGCATATCGTCAAACGGCTTGAGAACATATCCGAACGGTTCGGTGACGGTTGCGCGCCGGACGGTTTCCTCGTCGGCATAAGCGGTCAGGAAAACGACCGGCAGGTTGAAATTCTCACGCAGCAGCCGCGCGGTATCGATGCCGTCGAGTTCGCCCTCCAGCCGCACGTCCATCAGGATCAGATCCGGCACGGTGTCGGCCGCGAGCGGCAGCGCGTCTTCGCCGCGAGCAGTGATGCCGACCACCGTGTGGCCCGCGCGGCTCATCTGTTGCGCGATATCTCTGGCGACCACCCGATCGTCTTCGACTACAAGAATGCGTGCGGGCGTCATCATTTGCGCTTATCCACGTCCGTTTGCGTTGAAAAGAATGCTGCATGTCGTGCCACCCATGCGGCTTAGTTCCAGCGTTCCGTGCAGTTGATGCGTGAGATCGTGGACCAGCTGCAACCCAAGCGAGTCGGCTTCGTCGAGCGAAAATTCCGGCGCGATGCCAACGCCGTCATCGGCAACAGCCAGTCTGCACCGCCCTTCGCCGACCAGTCCGAGCTCCACGCGCACGCAGCCGCTACGCCCATCCGGAAACGCGTGCTTCAAGGCGTTGGAAACCAGTTCGTTGATAATCAGGCCGCAGGATACCGCCCGGTTCATGTCCAGTTGCACATCGTCAACCTCGATCTGCAATTCCACTGCCATCTGACGCATATCGTAGGCGCGCGCAAGATGACCGCACAGGTTCTTCACGTGCGTCGCCATCACAATGCGCGCGAAGTTGCCCGCGCGATACAGGTTCTCGTGCACCAGCGCCATCGACCGCACGCGGTTGCGGCTATCCGCGAAGAGTTCGGCGACCGACCTGTCGGTTACGCGCGACGCCTGCAGATTGAGCAGACTGCTGATCAGTTGCAGATTGTTCTTCACCCGATGGTGGACTTCCTGCAGCAGCGCCTCCTTCTCTTCGAGCAGCGCTTCTTTCTCTTCCAGCGACGCGTTTTCAAGAGAAATCGCGGCCTGCGACGCCAGAAGGTCGAGCACGGCGATGCGTGGCGGTGTGAACACGCCCGGTGCGAGGTCGTTTTCCAGATACAGCACACCGATCAGTTTCGCCTGCTTCATGAGCGGAAGACACAGAACGGCGCGAGAACGGCTTGAGCGCAGGTATTCGTCCGCCGAAAACGGATTGGGCAGCGATGCGTCGTCGAGCAGTACACGTTCCTGGGTGCGAATGCTGTGATGCAGAATCGATGCGGGCAAGTGGCGCGGTGTCACGACTTCGCTTTGAAGATGCACCTCCACGCCTTCGCGACCCGCCAGCGCTTCCGCTTCGATCCACAATGTCTCCGCACGCGGCAAAACAAGCAGCGCCCGTCCCGCGCCGGCATGCTCCAGCACGATGGTCATCAGCGTATGAATCAGCTTTTCGAACGCAATCTCACCCGAAATGGCCTGGGACGCCTTGACGACCGTCTCGACATCAAGTTGTTGCGCGACAAAGCTCCGCGTTGGTGCGTCGTTCGCCAGTTCACGGACCAGATTCGGATAACGCCGGTCAAGCGACTGAACCTTGGCCAGCGCCCCCCACCGAAGGTAGGCAAGCCGCGCATTGCCGAGATAGACGAACGCGATAGTCGCGAATCCGCGCGCCATAAAGAACGTTCCGGCAATTTCGTGCGCAAGCGCTTCGATCAGGGAGGACTCGTGCTCACGCGCGAGACGGATTGCGCTTTCGTATTCACGCATCGCCTCGAATTCGTTCCCCTTGATGCGCGCAATCTCGCCGGCGACCAATGCTGCGCGGCTGGCGAAATTACTCGGACAGTGTTCGGCCCAGGTCGCGAGTCTGGCGTGATGCTCGACGAGTTCGCGGAATTGCTCCGCCTGCTCCTCGGGCGTCGCATCGTCGTGCCGGCGCGCTCGTGCGAGTGCGGCGTAGAAATGGTACTCGGCAAGCTCGAAGTGCCCGGATGAAGTCCACAACAAGGGGGCCGCCTTCGTCGCGGCCGCCAGCGCCTGCGCTATATCCCCGGCGAAATAGCGCCCTTGCAGTTTGCGAATCCAGTACCAGCATGTTGCAATCGCCAGGCACGGATCGGCTTCGAGATGCTGCTCGAATGCCGCTTCGTCGAACGCTTCGTCATTGAAGGACCCAAACGTGGCGGTCAGGCCGCGCAAGGTTCGAATGAGTTGCAACTGCGCGCCGATGATATCGACAATCAGCCCAAATTTCGCGGCTTGCACCACACCCAGGCGCTGCTGGGCTTCGCGTTCGACGTCGGGGAGCGGATCGCCCGCAGCCAGTAGGCTGGTCACCAGGCAGCAACTGCTGAAGCCGGTGTACGTGAGGTCCCCGCTCTCACTCGCGGCATCGAACGCACGCCGCAAGAGCGGAAGTCCCGCGCGAATATGCCTGGTCCACGGCATCACGTGATAAGCAAAGCACATATACACGCGGGGCTTGAAGCGTTGCAGACCGCGTTCGTCGACGAGACCCAAGCCAAGCTGGCCGAAGCGGAACCCTGCCTCGTAATCACCGAACACCGGGCCGGCCACCATGCCGAGGTAGGCATAGCCGATCGACGACGCGTCGCAGTTGCCATGCTCGAGACTCAGATTCGCCATACGGGACAACACGAGACAGACCAGGTTTTCATCGCTGAAGAACGCCGGCGGCAAGACCGCTGTGAGCACGTCCAGGGTCGCGCGCCGGTCGGTATCGGTGAGCAGCGGCAGATCGATCAGCGATTCGATCGGCGACTCGCCGATTTGCAGCAGAAGCCGGTCGTATTCGCTGCGCGCCTGCTCGCGGGTGGGGTGCGGGTCCCAGTCAATCCCGACATCGCGCAGATAATCCAGGCAGATTTCCACTGCCCGGTCGCTTTGATCGAGCGCGGTGAACAGGGTCACTCGCAGCCACGTCACGGCAGCGCGGTCAGCCAGCGTAACAGCACGCCTCGACAGGTTCGATAGCCGCTCTTTGGCCGAGTCCGTGTCGCCGGTCAGAAACTCGCACTCCGCAAGGCTACTTTCCAGTGCGAACTTGAGTGAATAGCGGGTAACCCAAGCCTCAGCGCCGAGCATCGCGCTGCCCGCCGACAGGTAAGCCGCCGCCGACGCGTAGGCAGACGATGTCTTCGCACGCCGCCCGGCAATCAGATTGAATTCCACGACCCGTTCGCGCTCCGCCGGGTCGTGGATGAGTTCGGCCGCGCGGTTGTACTGGTTGACGATCTCGAAGATATTCTGTTCGAGATCCGCCGCCGTCGCGCTAGTCGCGAACATGCGACCGATGCCCAGATGGGCGGCCGCGCGCTCACCGGCGGGAATCAGCGCGTAGGCCGCTTCCCGCACGCGGTCGTGAAGAAATGCGTAGCCGTGCTCACGCCGAAACACGAGGCCGGCTTCCACCGCCTCGGCGAGTGCGCGATGCACGGCTGTGTCGGACGTACCCCCGACACGCGTGAGCATCGCGGTCGTCGCACTGTTGCCGAAACACGCAAATTGTTTGAGCGCGGTCTGCGTGATATCCGGCACACGTCCGATCTTGCCGACCATCAGGTCGACGACGCTATCCGAGAAGCGCGCCTCGCGAAGGCGCGCGACGTCCCATCCCCATCTGCGCCGCACCGGATCGAACACCAGGTGATGCTCGTCGGCAAGCGTCTTGAGAAACTGCACCGTGAAAAAGGGGTTGCCGCCCGTCTTCTCCAACATGAATTGCGCGAGGCCAAGCACTTCAGCCGTCCCGGCGTGCAGTGTTTCGCCGATCAGGCGCGCCACATCGCCTACTTGCAGGGGCGTCAGCACGATATCGTGAACCGGCACGCCCAACTTGCGGATCGCAGCCAGTGCACGGCTGAGCGGGTGCGCGGGACCCACTTCGTTGTCGCGATAGGCGCCGACGAGCAGGAGACTCTGCAGCTTCGGCGTGGCAAGAAGACTCTCGAGCAGGCAGATCGTGCCGGCGTCGAGCCATTGGAGATCGTCCAGAAAGAGCACGAGCGGATGATCGACGTGCGTCAAGGCGCCGATAAAACGTCCGAATACCCCGTGAAATCGAATCTGTGCATCCTGCGCCGGAAGTTCCGGCACGGCCGGCTGCGGACCGATGATTTTTTCCACTTCCGGAATCAGGTTGACGATCAATTGTCCGTTCGAACCGACTGCTTCGCTTAGCCGCTCGCGCCAATACGCGAACTCTGCCTGCCCCCTGTCGAGTATTTGCCGCGTCAGGCTTTGAAACGCCTGCCCGAGCGTCGTATAGGGAATGTCGCGCTTGTACTGCTCGAATTTGCCGGCGGCGAAGTGCCCATGAGAGAGCCCGAGCTTTTTTTTCAGTTCATGCACTAGCGACGATTTGCCGATACCGGAATATCCCGATACCAGCACAAGTTCGGCCTTGCCTTGCTGCACCACACGGTCGAACGCAGCATTCAATGCGGATGTCTGCGCTTCGCGTCCATACAACCGCTCCGGAATGAGCAAGCGCTCAGGGGCATCCTGTGCGCCGAGCGGAAATGGGTCGATACGTCCCGTTTGCTCCCACGCATCGAGACAGCGGCGCAGATCGCTTTCAAGGCCTTTTGCGGTTTGATACCGGTCCTCGGCGGTTTTCGCGAGCAGGCGCGTGACAATTGCGGCGAGCGGGGACGGCACATCGCTCGCGCGTTCGTTCAATGGAATCGGCGGTCTGGCGATGTGGCAGTGAATCCATTCACTGGGCGAGTTCGCGTGATAGGGAAACTCGCCGGTCAGCATTTCGTAGAACGTGATACCCAGCGAATAGAGGTCGGCGCGCGAATCGACCGGACGATTCATGCGACCGGTCTGCTCAGGCGCGAGGTAGGGGAGCGCTCCCGCTGTGACGTCAGACAGCGCGCTCGCCGGCGCCTCGCCAAAAGCGCGTGAGGCGATGCCGAAGCCGGTCAGCGCCACGCTCCCCGTTTCCGCGTTGACGAGAACGTTTGCCGGCCTGATGTCCTTGTGAACAAGACCACGTCCGTGCAGCGCGCCGAGCGCCGCAGCGAGATTTCCGGCCATCGCGAGGAAGCGGCCGAGCGCTAGCGAACCCATCGGCATCGCAGAAAGCGAGACACCCCCGGGGTCTTCGAGTACCAGCGCGGCACTCCCACGGTACTCGATCAGCGCATGCGGCCGGGTGAGGAAGCGGCCGTCGAGCTGGCTGCGCAACTCATAAGCCTGTTCAAGACGTGCCTGACTGTTGGCCGCGGGCTGCAGGGCCGCCAAGCTGACAGTCAGCCATGTCTGGGCGCCGTCGTGCCTGTTGATCCGGGATAGTACGAACTCGCCATCGTCACAGAGCGTCTCGAATCTGAAATCTGACAACTCAATCATGCCGCTCCCGCCCGCCACTGTCGGACTAATCGTTCGCCGTCAACACATAGCCTGCATTGCGAACCGTCCTCAGCAAGGACCGCTCGAACCCCGCATCGATCTTGTGACGCAACTTGCTCACATGCACATCGATCACGTTCGTTTGCGGATCAAAGTGATAGTCCCAGATATTTTCGAGCAGCATGGTACGCGTGACGACCTGGTCCGCGTGCCGCATCAGGTATTCGAGCAACTTGAATTCGCGCGGCTTCAGCGCGATCGGCTTGCCGGCGCGCGCCGCTTTGCGTGCGAGCAGATCGATCGAGAGATCGCCCACCTTCAACGCGGTTTCCGCGTAGCTCTCGTCCGAGCGGCGCACCAGCGCTTCGAGCCTCGCTAGCACCTCGCCGAACGCAAACGGCTTGACGACGTAGTCGTCGCCGCCCGCCTTCAACCCGCGAATCCGCTCGTCAACCTCGTCTAGCGCGCTCACGATCAGAATGGGGACGCGATTTCCCGCTGCGCGCAAGCGTGCGATGATTCCCAGACCGTCGATACCGCCGGGAAGCATGCGATCCATGATAATTGCGTCATAGGTCTCGCTTTCAGCGAAGAGCATGCCGTCACGGCCGTTGTCCGCGCAATCGGCCACATGCCCCGCCTCCATCAGGCCTTTTTTCAGAAATCCGGCGACCTGTTCGTTATCTTCGACGAGCAAGATTTTCATTTTAATTCGAGAACTCCAAAACCCTCCCTAATCGCCCCGGCGTCCAGGCTCACCCGGGTTCAGTGCGCCCCGCTCTTGCGCCCGATAGCAAGCTCGATCGAATCGAGCAATACCTCTTCCGCAAAGGGTTTGCGCAGGAAACTGACCGCGCCGTGTTCCATCGCCCGCTGCACCGACTCGTCGTCGCCATGCGCGGACATGAACACGACAGGGATACGCCGTTGTTCCGCGTTCAGTTGCCGTTGCACTTCGAGACCCTGCATGCCTTGCATTCTAAGGTCGAGTAAAACACACAGCGCATCGTCGACCATCGGGGAGGCGAGGAATTCCTCTCCCGATGAAAACGTCATACTCGTATAACCCACTGCCTTAAGCAGGTTCCCGACGCCACTTCGTACCGAGGCGTCATCGTCGACGATGCAAACAAAGCTCATAGCTGCCAATACTCCAATTGCGCCGACGTAGTAACAGAGACAAATATCCGGCGCGATATTTACTGCATCAGGATGCTCACCGCGTCCGACGTATCAATTCCCACATTTTCGCCAGCTCAATGAGGGTCTTTGCCCGCATCTTGGTCATCACGCGCCGTTTGTGCACCTTCACCGTCACTTCCTGCGTGCCCAGCTCATGCGCGATCTGCTTGATCATCCTGCCTTCCACCGCGAGTTCGAAGACATCCCTTTCACGCGGCGTCAGCGACGCGGCACGCTGCAGCACCTCCGCGTTGAATGCGCGCTCCGCGAGGTTGGCCTCGTCCTGTGCAAGCGCCCGCCTGACCGCGTCGAGCAGTTCTTCGTCGTCGATCGGTTTGGTGAGGAATTCATGCGCGCCCGCCTTGATCGCACGCACCGACATCGGAATGGACCCGTACCCGGTCAGAAAAATAATCGGCACCTGCACGCCCTTCTGCGCGAGCTGGCTCTGGACGTCGAAGCCGGTCGTGGATTGCAGGTTCATATCCAGCAGGATGCACATGGGCACACTGGGCAAATCTTTTGACAGTATCTCGGCGGGCGACGCAAAACCCTGCGCGTTGAAACCCGCTGAGCGCAGCAGGCGCCATAGCGCGTCGCGCACCATTTCTTCGTCGTCGATCACATACACCATCGACTCGTGCTGCGAAGGACCCGGCATTTCAGATTCCAGAGAAATTGGGATTTGAGTGCCGTCATGGTACATGAGGCCAGGCTCCGAAAGGCCCTCTCCAAGTCTCATTGCCGCCCACTTCACCGCGCTGCGGCGGATTTCGCCGCAAGGCTGCTGCCAAGCGTCGCCGGCCTGAAACCGCGCTCGTAAGGCTGCTGGTAAGACCGCGCCAGATAGGCCGCGTTTCTCGTCAGCACGTCATCCGCCTCGTCCGATTCGTACAGTTTTCGCAGGGCATATTCGCGCGTCGATTCGAGCAGGAAATATTCTTTGGCCCTGCTGTCGAAGGTTGTCATGACGACGCACTTGGAAGCAAGGCCGACAATCGCCTCCGTCACTTCGGCGGGCGACAGGCGCTGACAGGCAGCAACGGCACAGGCCGCATCAAGGGAAAACCTTGCCGGCAAAATACCGAGCCGGTGCAGCACGGTCCGCTCCGTCGCGCTGAGAAGCTGATAGCTCCAGTCGAGCGTAGCCTCCAGCGTCTGCTGCCGTGGCGGCGCAGTACGACGGCCGCCCGTCAGAAACTGGAACCGGTCGTCGAGCTCGGAAACCGTCTTGCGGATGCCGAACACTGCCGCACGGGCCGCTGCCAGTTCGAGCGCAAGCGGCAAGCCGTCGAGCCGGCGGCAGATCGTCGCGACCATGTCGAGGCTGCCAGGGTCGGTGTCAACGCCGGCATTGAGTGCGCGCATCTGCGCCAGAAACATCCGTACCGAACTGCAGTCTGAAATTGCCTCCGGGCCTGCCTCGGCGCCCGGCGTGTCAAGCGGCGCGACCCAATAGAATTTCTCGTCCCGAGTTCGCAACGGCTCGCGGCTCGTCGTCAGAATGCGCAGGTCCGCGCTTGCCTGGACAAGCAGTTCGCACACGGTTGCCGCCGATTCGATCACATGCTCGCAGTTGTCCAGCACAACCAGCAATTTGCGCCCCTGGACCGCGGCGACGAGCGACTGTAGCGGAACGTCGCCATCGGCACGGCCGACGCCCAGCGCTTCGGCGATCATGCTGACAACGCGCTGGGCGTTCTCCACCGCGGCCAGCGTGATGAAGCACACTTCCCTGTCCGACAGAGCCGCGATCGACCTCGCCACCGCGATGCCGAGTTGCGTCTTGCCGATGCCCCCTGGTCCAAGCAAGGTGACAATCGGCGTCCCATTCAAGGCCCGCGTGATTTCAGCCATTGCGCCTTCGCGCCCAATCAATGGCGCATGGCAAATCGGCAGACCGCTCACGCGCGTCGCGCCTGCCTGTCCGCCCTGAACGGCTCCGGCGAGAGCAGCCGGCTCATTGCCTTCGGTTGGCATGGCGAGCCGGTAACCCCGCCCCGAGATCGTGCGAATCGCCTGTTTGTCCGCTCCCAGGATCCTCCTGAGCGCCGACAGTTGGACATGGATATTATTTTCTTCCACCACCGAATTCGGCCACACGCGCCGAAGAATCTCGTCTTTCGTGACAGTCTTGCCCCTCGCCTGGATCAGCAGCTCGAGGATATCGAATGCCCTTGACCCGACCTGGACCAGCCGATCATCCAGGTACACCTCGCGCATGTCCAGCGACACTGTTACTCGACCGATCTTTATCATGCTGCACTCACGCCTGGTTGATTAGCGGGACGGGCACGTTCGAAGTCCGCACCCTTGGCACTTACGTTGCCGGAGTGAGGCTTGCGTCGTTAGAACCATACTAATTGGGAAAATCATCCGAATCTATTACCCATAGGGATACAGTGCCCACGGTTGCGGCGAGCCACGGCCCAACCCCGCCAGCAGCAGTCCGCGGCGCATTAACCACATTCGGCCGAGTCCTGACATCACACCTTGGTATGACTTCCTCATGCGTTCGCAGGATCACGCCTCCTCGGGATAGATGCCCGCGGACACAAGGCAAACGAATGCCGTTGCCTTTAATACGCACTCCACCGAAGACAGCAGGAATCCCAGCGGAAACACCCGGTATTCGGCAGGCAGGCCGAATGCAACGGCCATCAATCCAATCGTGCAAATAAACGCATAGGCGATGCGCGCTGAACGGCTTCCGGCCAGAACGAAGGACACGAGCGCCAGCCATAGCGCCTTTGCCGCGACGCAGCAGACTGCCTCCTGTGTGGTGCGACTGAACCAGACCTCAAATGGAAGCTCGCAGAGCGACCAGACGGCCGTCGCGATGACCACCCGCCGTGTCCATCGCCCGAGTACCGGCGCATCAGGCGCCGGCAGATCGGACGCGGGCCACGCCTTCATATCGGCCAGATCGGCATCCCGCAGGAACGCCGGATCGCTTCGATTCATGTCGTGTTGTGTATTGTCCAGGTAGCGCATGATGGTTCTCCAGGTTTCTTCTCGGACTCTGACGCGAAGACCGCGGGGACGCTGCCGCCAACGTTCAAGCCGCCTCTGCGTGTTGAGAACATTATTCGGCCACCTGATCCGCCGATCTTTCCAGATCGCCTGTGCGGTTTCGAAAATGCACGGCACACAAGGCGCCGCATTCGGCGCGCGTGGCGCGCATACCGATCTGCGTGCGAATATGAAACGAGCGGGCGTTTGTACAAGCGCCGCGCTCGACAGCGAGCCATGATCTGCACTTCATGTTCCTCAACGAACGTCAAGTCACGCTTCGCACCGCGGGAGTTCATCATGCATCTCACTGGCGTACTCGATCTGTCGCGCGCCCAGTTCGCTATGACAGCCCTTTTTCACATCATGTGGCCGATCCTGACCATCAGTCTTTCGGCCTTCCTCGTACTGATCGAAGTATTGTGGCTGCGCACCGATAACATCCATTACTATCGGCAAGCGCGCTTCTGGAGCAAGCTGCTGGTGCTGAACTTTGCGGTGGGCGTGGTCAGCGGCATCCCGATGGAGTTCCAGTTCGGCACCAACTGGGCCGGCTTTTCCCGTTACAGCGGACAGTTCTTCGGCAACATCCTCGGCTTCGAAGGCGCGATGGCTTTCATGCTCGAAGCAGGTTTCATCGGCGTGATGCTGCGCGGCTGGGGACGCGTGCCGCGCGGCGTGCATCTCTTCGCCACCTCGATGGTCGCGCTGGGCTCCAGCATCTCCGCCTTCTGGATCATGGTCGCCAATTCGTGGATGCAAACGCCGGCGGGCATTACGGTCCAGAACGGCAAGATCGTCGTGACCGACTACGCTGCCGCGATCTTCAATCCGGATATGGTCTGGGGGGTCACGCACATGTGGGTCGCGGCGATCGAAACCGGCATGTTCGTGATCGCCGGCATTTCCGCGTGGAATCTGTTCAAACGCCGTAATCCGGATTTCTTCGCACGCTCATTCAAGATCGCGCTGCTGGTGCTCGTATTCGCCGCGCCGATCCAGATCTGGCTCGGCGATTCGAGCGGCGGCAGCGTATTCAAAACGCAGCCGGCAAAGGGCGCGGCGATTGAAGGCAACTGGATCACGAACAAGCCCGGCACCGGTGCGTCATGGTCGTTGCTCGCATGGCCGAACCAGAAGGCGCAGCGCAACGACTGGTCGATTGAAGTGCCGGGAATGCTGAGCATTCTCGGCACCCATACGCTGCACGGCCAGGTCAAAGGCCTCACCGATTTCCCGCCGGCCGAGCAGCCGCCGATGATTCCGCTGCTGTATTACGCGTTTCGTGTGATGGCCGGCATCGGCTTCGCTTTCATGGCGCTGGCGTTCTGGACTGCGTACGTGCTGCGCAAGACGCGCGGCGACCTCGAGCGCCTGCTCGCTCAACGCAAGCTACTGCTCGCATGGGTCCTGTGCATTCCCCTGCCCTATGCGGCGGTCGAGGCCGGCTGGATCGTGCGCGAGGTAGGCCGCCAACCTTGGGTCGTGTACGGGCTGTTACGCACGAAAGACGCTGTGTCGAGTGTGGCGCCGACGTCGGTGACCCTGAGCATGGTGATGTTCTTCGCCTTCTATGTGGTGCTGCTGCTCACCTTCTTCGTGCTCGCGCGCAACTGGCTGCGCACCGGTCCCGATCTCACGTTGATCCCGCCCGCGCCAGTCAAAGCCGAAGCCGCGGCGACCGTTACCGGGTACTAACCCATTCCCGTTACGAGGACATCTCATGGACAACGCGATTCACACGACACTCGCATTCACCTGGTTCGGCCTGATCGGCCTGATGCTGGCGTTCTACGTGGTCACCGACGGCTTCGACCTCGGCATCGGCATACTCAGCCTGCTACGCAAGCGCCGCGAAGATCACGACGTGATGGTGCAGACGATCGGCCACGTCTGGGACGCCAACGAAACGTGGCTCGTCGTGCTCGGCGGTGCGCTTTTCGGGGCATTCCCCGAGGCGTATGCGCGGCTTTTGCAGGATCTGTATCTGCCGGTCATGGCGCTCATCGCAGGTCTGATCATGCGCGGCTCCGCGATCGAATTCCGTCATAGCGCGACGCACGGTCCACTGTGGGACAAGGTCTTCGGCATCGGCAGTCTCATCGCCGCGATCGCTCAGGGCGTGGTGCTCGGCAAGGTCATCACGGGATTCCTGCCGGGCGAACGGAGCGGCGTGTTCGTCACCGTTTCGGCGGTCGGCGTGGTGGCCGGTTATTCATTGCTCGGCTCGACCTACCTCGTCAACAAGACCGTGGGGGAGCTCGAACAATGGGCGCGCCGTCTCGCGCTGCTGAGCGCCTTCGTCACGGTCGCGGCGGCCGCGCTGCTGACCGCCGCGACCTGGTTCATCAGCGCGGTCGGCCATGACCGCTGGACCCAGCGCGGCGTGTTTCATCTGCTGATCGGGCTCGGCGCGGCCGCGGCGTTCGCATTCGCCTACGTCGTGGGCGCGCTCTCCATGGGAAGATCGCGCGCGCCATTCCGCGCGTCGGTCGCCCTGTTCGGTGTGTCGTTCATTGGCCTCGCGGTCAGCTTCTTTCCCGACTTCATTCCGGGCAAGCTCGGCATCGTCGAAGCAGCATCCGACTCTTCGACTCTCGTGTTCATGCTGATCGGGATCGGACTCATCTTCCCGGTGATGATCGGCTACAACCTCTATCAGTACTACATCTTCCGCGGCAAGGTAACGGCTGGTTCACACGTGGCTGAGCGGCCGTCGCATTAAGAGTCTGAAGTCCAGCCCAGGCCCGATGTACGGCCGGCTGGACGACCGCATGGCAATGCTGGCGGCGGGTAGCCAAACGCGCTGCCGCAGCCGCAAATGCCTGCCTGGCGGGGCTGCTAACGGTTCTTAGCAAAGGTTAACTGACGCGCCAAGGGGCACGTCCATGAGAATAGGTGCTGACGGATCAGGACACCATTAACCTTCCTACATTGGGGCACTCAATCATGAAACTGGGACGTTTCGACATTGATCTGGGAATGCGTCGCTTGCAACTGGATGGCCAGCTCGTTCGTCTCGGTTCTCGCGCCTTCGACATTCTTGCGGTGATCGTCTCCGCAGGTGGGCGTCTGGTGACGCGAGACGAGTTGATGAATGCAGTATGGCCAGGCATCATCGTCGAAGAAGGCAATATCGATGTGCATATGTCCGCGCTTCGCAAAGTACTCGGCGCGAATCGGGATCTCATCGTCACGGTGCCCGGTCGCGGATACCAACTTGCACGGCCTCAGATTCAGTCGGCGCCGGACCAGCCCCGGTCGCCGGCAACGGTGAAACCGTCCTTGCCGGCCCGTCGCGCGGCGCTTGTAGGACGGGATGCCGCGGCCAGCCAATTGCGCGAAGCATTGGATCGAGCGCCGGTCGTGACGCTGACCGGCACGGGTGGTGTCGGCAAGACCAGTCTCGCGATTGAAGTGGCCCACCAGCTGGCTTCCCAGTTCGACGAAATCGTCTCGTTCGTCGAGTTGGCTCCGCTGAACACAAAAGAAGCCGTGCTGCGCGCGATCATGGAAAGCTGTGGGCTACCGGTGGAAAGCAGCAGCGTTACCGTCCCGTCTCTCGCAGCGGCGCTGTCTGAAACACCACGACTGCTGTTGCTCGACAGCGCGGAGCATATCGTCAGCAGCGTTGCGGAAATCGTCGAGCCGTTGCTCTCGCAAAACGATGCGCTGCGGGTGCTGGTCACGAGTCGGGAACCATTGCGCATCCGCTCGGAGATGCTCTTCAAAGTCGACCCGCTGGACGTGCCGAAAGCCGATTCCAACGATGCAGACATTCTGCGAAGTCCCGCCGTCGACCTGTTCATTCAGCGTGCGAATTCGCTGCAGGCAAACGTCTGCACCGATAAGGGCGAAGTTCAGCTGATCGGCGAGATTTGCCGCAGACTGGACGGCATCCCGCTTGCGATCGAGCTGGCCGCGGGCCGTGCGGAGGCGCTGGGCGTCGAAGGTGTGCGTCGGCGCCTGGATGACCGTTTGGCGATTCTGACCGGCGGCTATCGCACCGCCATGCCACGCCACCGAACGTTGCGCGCAACATTTGATGCAAGCTTTGCGCTACTGAGCGAAACCGCTCAGTGCCTGTTCCAGCGCCTGTCCCTATTCAATAGTCCGTTCACCTTCGACTCGATGCGCGCCGTCGTGTGCGATACGGAACTGCCCGAAGAGGATGTGATCGATGGAATCGGCGAACTGGTGGCGAAATCGCTTGTGAACGTCATTCTCGACGAATCGGAAGCGAAGTATCGGCTGTTCGAGTCCACGCGCGCCTATGCCGCCGACAAGCTGCGGGATAAAGCCGACATGCGGCTGGTTGCGTCGCGCTATGCGCAATTTGTGTCGATGAACTTCGCGGCGGGCGCCAACCGTCATCACGCGGCTGCTGACGCTGCGGCGGATTCGCTGGTCATCGCATAGGGATACGCGCGGCTGCAAGGATGACCAGCGAGTCGTCAATCACCAAGGAAGCAACGTTCGACCGCCAGATCGACTAAAGCGTCGCGCTCAGAGTGCGACGGCGTTGTCGAGCACGGTGCGCAGAATCATCGCACCGGAGTTGAGCGGCACGGGACGGCAGGGCCGGGGCTTGTAGATCGCATCGCCCGGCTGGATCCCGCGTCCGCTCATGGCGCAAACGCCGGTCACGCGCGCGCGGCTTGCGTGCCAGACCTGATCGCCATAGGAACAGCGGGTCGGGTCGCGCCATATGACCGTTGCGGTCGACTTCGACGGCCGGTCGATCACATGCACCTGGACTTCAAAGCGTTTCCCCATGACCGGCAGCTCGCAATTCTTGCGGCCGTTCCGGGAGACCGCCGCGGCCAATTCGTTGACGCCGGCGTCGGCTCCGCCGGACAGGACAGACAGCAAACCAAGGGTTTGCATCCAGGGATCGGTGAAATTCGCATTCGCCAGCATGATTGCACTCCAGTTTCGGATAATCCGGTTGATCATCGAGGCGGCTCTGTTTAGCGATCGCCATTCGTTTTCCTCCTCCAGCAAAATGGGGTCTCCCCTACCAGGCGTTTGAACACCGTCGTAAAGTGAGCCTGCGATCGGAAGCCGCAGCTCAACGCAACGTCGAGCACGTTGTGTCTCGACTGGGCTAGAAGATGTTGTGCGTGTTCGATCCGGCGTCGCAACAGGTATTCGTGCGGACGCATGCCGGTCGCGCGACGGAACTGCGAAGCGAAATGCATGCGGGTCAACCCCGCGCTGCTGGCAATGTCCGCGAGACCGATCGACTCGGACAAATGCGCGTCGACATATTCAATCGCGCGGCTGAGCCGCCACGGCGGCAATGCACTCGCTTCGCGGGTCTGCCGTTCGGCAACCGTGAAGTGACGTGCGATCACGCGCGATACGATTGCGAGACTGACGCTGTCCGTGAAAACCTGACCGAGCGCGGCGTCGTCAGACTGCGACACGGCAAGCGCCTGACCGAGACGTTCGAGCGCCGGATCGCGCACGAGCTTCGGATCGTCGATACGAATATCGCCCGCATGCGGGTGGCCGAACATGTCTTCGAAGCATTCGCCAAGCACCTCTTGGGAGACGAATAGATGCAGGACGTCACCCGGCGACTCGAACACGGCGCTGCATGGCACCTCCGGTGCGGTGATCTGCACCGCGCCCGCAGTCACCCATCCACGCACGAGCGTCCTGCCGGCGTGAACGAACGTCAGCGACGTGCACTTCAGATTCATGGCGACACAATGGAGAGCGGCGCTGCCCGGATTGACAACCTCCAGTGGCTGGGCATCGTTCCGGGTCCAGCGCGAGACGAGAATATTCCTTCGCTGCCGCGCGCTGGCATCGGTGTCGCCGGGAGTGCGCCATTGATCCTCCACGGCGATCGGGCTACCCCGACTCCTCTGCACGACGTGCGCAGCGGGCGAAGTCAACGAGCTGATCATGGTCTGGTCATCCGATTGGTGGTGAGACAGTGCCCAATTGATCGGGCCCTGTGATGGCTCCAAGGTATCGCACCGCAAATACTCCAACTAGCCCTACATACGGTTGCCCGCAATGACCAATGGTAGGGTCGACTCATATCCAGGTTTAGTCATGTCTCAAAGGATGCGGACGGCACGGCCCCCGTCTGGCCGCCGCGAGCGCCAGAACATGGGGATTAAGACGGGATAGAGGCGGTATTCTTGCCAGAAACGGTGAGCGGCCTATACACAGGTATGAGATCGATGCCGGTGATGAGCGCGTGAACCACGCGCCAACAACGGACGGTCCCGCACGATGTGCTCAGGTACGCGAGTTGCGCGCCGCCGTCATGCCTTGCGGCGCCTTGATGCCGAGCGCCTCCGCCTTTAGCACGAAGTCGGCGAGCGAACGTGCGCCCATCTTGCGCATCGCCTGACCGCGATGAATCTTGACGGTGATTTCGCTCAGATTCAATTCGCCCGCGATCTGCTTGTTCATCAGCCCGGCCGCGACAAAGGCCATGACTTCGCGCTCGCGCGTGGTCAACGATTCATAACAACTCCGCAGATCCGCGACGGACCGGCTGGCCGCGCGTCGCGTCTCGTCGCTCGCCAGCGCATTCGCGACAGCATCCAGCATGTCCTGGTCACGAAACGGCTTGGCCAGAAAATCCTGCGCGCCGGCCTTCATGGCTTTGACTGTCATCGCGATATCGCCGTGGGCGGTCATGAAGACGATCGGCAAGCTGAGTTGACTGGCCGCGATCTGTTCCTGCACCGCGAGCCCGCTTTGACCTTTGAGGCGAACATCGAGGATCAGACAACTCGGCACGTCCGGCATGTCGTAGGCGAGGAATTCCTGCGCGGAGCCGAAGGTTTCGACGCCGAGTCCGACCGAACGCAGCAACATGCTGACGGCCTCGCGCATCGACTCGTCGTCATCCACGACATAGACCATGGTGTGGCCCGCGTCGCTGCCGGCACTGCTACGCACATCACTGCTCATGACATCTCCCTTCATCAACGGGCAGGATGAACTGCAGCACCGCGCCGCCTGCTGCCGGCGATTCGGCCCAGATACGGCCGCCGTGTGCCTCGACGATCGAACGGCAGATCGACAACCCCATGCCCATGCCCTCGGCTTTGGTCGTAAAAAACGCATTGAACAAATGGTGGCTGTTTTCCTCACTGATCCCCGTGCCCGAATCCTGCACGATCACCTGCACATGCTCGTGGTCGAACCGGCGCGTGGCGATCCGGAGCTTGCGCGGCCCGGTCACATCGGCCATGGCCTGGACGCTGTTCATGATCAGGTTGATGAGCACCTGCTGCAGTTGCACACGATCGCAGCACGCCGTGGGCGGGGGCGCCGCGAGGTCGCTTTTCAGCTCGACGCGGTGGCGCTCGAGTTCGAGCCGCATCAGTTCGATCGATTCGCCGACGATCCCATTCAGATCGACCGTAACCGGAAGACGGTCGCGCTTTTTGGCCATTGAACGGATCCGTTGAATGACCTCGTCCGCGCGCTTCGCATCGCGGATCATCTGCGTGACAGATTGCGCCGCTTCGTCGATCTCCGGTGCAGGACGGTTCAGCCAGCGCAACGCGGCACTGCCGCACGTCACGATAGCCGCGATCGGCTGCGTAACCTCGTGCGCAACCGAAGCAGCCATCTCGCCGAGCATGGTGATGCGCGTGACGTGAGCGAGTTCCGCAGTGGAGCGCGCGAGCGCTTCCTGAGCGAGATTGAGCATTTCTACCTGTTCATGCAACATCGCCGTCGCGGCCATATTTCTCAATGCCAGTATCGATGTGATGGCGATCGCCAGCAGGCTCACCGCGCACCGCGCAATCGCGCCGCCAGAATAAGCGCCATTGTGCGAGATCATGAAGCCGAGCAACATCAGCACCACACAGCCCCACGCGGCCGCGATCGTGGCCGGGCGGTTGCCGGCCGAGGCGACCAGCAGCACTACCACCCCATAGAACACGGCTGCCGCGATATCAAGGGAAGTCAGCGCGGCGATCCCGAACACGGCGAGCGCGATCACGGCTGCGAGCGTCGACACGACACGGACGTCGGGACGCACCGCGGGGGAAGCGCGTCGGCAATTTTTCATGGCGGGCGGATCAACAGGCCGCCGGCCGGCAATTGGCCGGAACGGAACAGACAGGCGTGGACATAGGCGTTCGAAACGGCGTTCATTGACGAATACCGGAAGCCTGTCCATCTGGATGACGGCCAGGATGGCTGTCAGGGCGCATGACACTCAGACCTACCGGTGACCGATAGCTTTTAAGCTGAATGTGATCATGCGGGGGCGCACGTCAAGAGCGGTACTTATTTTTCCTTAATCGTTCCAAAATCACGGCTGCGCGGCTACCGCCCCCGGCCGCCGCGCAAGCGCGTCCGTCAGTGCTGACCGTATTCCTGGCGTGCCACCGGGATGGTGCGGACCTTCGCATACTGAAAGGCCGGAATCGACTTGACCGCGTCGCGCGTGGCGCCCGCCCACACGAGCTTGCCGTTCACATAGTCCAGTTGCGACATCGGAATCGCTACGTCGTGCTGCGACACGCCGAGAAACTGATGAGCCGCCACGATCGCGAACGAGGCCGCGTTATCAGGCGCGATGATGATGTCGTGGAGTACTCCGACTTTCTCGCCATTGTCGTTATAGATGCTCTTGCCCAACAGGCTCTTCTTGGTACTCCAGCCTTCGACGATGAGCTGCGACTCTTCCACGCTGACGCCGATGGTCTGCGTGCCCGCGACCTGTGCGCTTGCCGACTGGCACACCGCACCAAACGCCGACGCGGCCAGAAATACAAGTGCCCACTTTACCTTCATGATAATTTTCTCCAGGAATTGCGTTGGTTTCAAAACGATAAATTGCACCAGGATGGGGGTGCCTGTGGTGTGGCGTGCCCATGTCGCGCTGACCACTACTTTGAACCGGTTGCGCTCGCGGTGTTTTCGAATTCGCACGGTTTCGGTATTCATGCGCTCAAATTGTGGTGCCTTGTGCGCCGCCGTCAGAGCAATGATCAATGGCTGCGCTGCGGCCTCAGCGTCACCGTGCAGGTCATGCCCATCGCTAGCTTGACCCCGGCGGGAATCTGATCAAGATGAATCCGCACCGGCACACGTTGCGCGAGCCGCACCCACGTGAAGATCGGGTTGACGTCCGCCAGCAGATCCCCGTTGCTGGTTGGGTTATCCCGATCGGCGATACCGCTCGCCAGGCTGTCGACATGCCCCTGGATGTCCTTGCCGCCTGACATCAGCCGCACGACCGCCTGATCGCCGACATGCACGTGCGGCAACTTCGTCTCTTCGAAATAGCCGTAGACCCAGAACGAATGAGAGTCGATCAGCGCCATACGCGCGACGCCGGCGGTAGCGAAATCGCCGGGATACAGGTTCAGGTTGGTGATATAGCCATCCGACGGCGCGTGCACTTCGCTGCGCGTCAGGTTGAGCAACGCGGTCTGCCGCTCGACCACGGCTGCTTTGTACAGGGCTTCCGCCGCGCCATAGGCAGCGACGTCGGCGGAATAGGACGAAGCGGACTGCCTCGCGAGCGACGCCGAATCTTGCCGGCTCTCGTCCGAGATCACATCGCCCGCGAGATTGGCCCGGCGCGCCGCCTGCGCGCGCTTCATCGCGAAGCTGGTTTCGCTGGCGGTCATCTGCGCCTTGGCCTGGGCCATCTGTGCCTGGGCCCGCTGCAGATCCGCGTCGGCTTGCGCGACGGCATAGTGAAAGCGGGCCGGATCGAGCACGAACAGAATGTCGCCTTGGCGTACCAATTGGTTGTCCCTCACGCGCACCTCGCTGACCAGCCCCGATACATCGGTTGCAACCTGCACGACCTTGGCGCGGACCCGGCCGTCGCGGGTCCACGGCGAAAACATATAGTCCAGCCACAGCATGCGAACCAGCACGATCGCCACCACGAGAAGGGTCAGCGTGAAACTTGCACGCAGGATGGATTGCGTTTTCATCTTCGTTACCGGGCGTGAGCTGTCAGTGAATTCATGGAGACCTGTGGTGTTCAACGTTCAATATTCATTGCAACAGCAGCAGCGAAGCGCCGCTGAACAGCGCGGCGAACAGCGCGACCCGGAACAGGCCGGGATGCCACGTATAGGCATAGAAACCGAGTCTGGCCAGCACCAGATCGAGGACGATAAACAGCAGCACACACCCCGCGAGAACCGGTAGCAGACCAGGTACGAGCAAGGAAAACAGATCAATTTCGCCCGGCATCGTCCGCTCCAGGCGACACGTGGTCAGGGGACGCCGACGCGAATCCGCCGCCCAGCTCCTTCATCAGGAGCGCCCACGAATCGAGGCGTTTGGCCTGGATCTGCGCGAGGCTCTCCTCCTGCTGCAATTGTTCGTTCTGCGCCGCCAGCACATTCAGGAATTCGGTGATGCCGCTGCGGTAGCCCGTATCGGCGAGCCGGAAGGAGGCGCGCGCCGAATCGAGCGTGTTTTCAACCGACGCCTGCTGCTGCTCGAGCGAACGCAGCGACACGACTTGCATCGCAACCGCCTGCATCGCATTCACCACACTCTGGTTGTACGCATCGACGGCGGCGTCGCGAGACGAGACGGCCACACCGTAATTGCCGCGCCGGCGGCCACCGTCGAAGATCGGCAGCGAGATCGCCGCGCCTACGCCGTGACCCATGCCGTCGCTGTTCACGAAGTTGAAGAAGCCGCCGAACGTCGCCGCGGAGCCCAGCGACGCGGTTGCCAGCAGGTTGATGTCCGGATAAAAATCCGCGTGCGCGGCATCGATACCCTTATCCGCTGCGAGCACGCGCCAGCGCTCGGCCACCACATCCGGGCGGTGCCCGACCAGTTCGGCCGGCAGCGAGCCCGGCAACGCCACCGGCACGTTCAGCGCCAGGCTCGGACGGCGCAGCGAGTCACCGTAGCCCGGCCCCTTTCCGGCCAGACCGGCGATGCTCATCCGCGTCAACGCGAGTTGCTGCTCCGCCTGCTGCACCCTCGTTGTGCTCATCGCGAACTGGGTCGACGCCTGACTGACTTCGAGTCGGCTGTCGACACCTGCGCGCCAGCGGCGCGTTGCGATGTCCAGCGTGCGCTGCTGTTCGTTCTGGACGGCATGGTAGACATCGAGCAAGGCGTATTGCAGTTCCAGTTGCACGTAACTGCGCACCACTGCGGTCTGCAATTCGATTTCCGCAAAGCGCGCGTCCCCGGCGACCGCGTGCACGTTGTCGAGTGCGCCTTCGCGGATCGCGCGCGACTTGCCCCACAGATCCAGGTTATAGGACAGGTCGGCCGCGATGTTGTTGCTCCACACCGTCGTGCCGCCGGGTGGCGCCGGCGTCGTGTAACGGGCGTAACGTCTGCGCTCGAACGTGCCACCCGCATTGAGTTGCGGCAACGCGTTGGCGCCGGCGATCTGCGCCTGGAATCTCGCCTCGTCGATGCGCGTTTCCACGGCGCGCAGGCCGGGGTTGCCGGCGGTGGCGTCCTGAACAAGCGTGTCCAGTTGCGGGTCGTTCCACTGGCGCCACCAGCCATCGGCCGGCCATTTCGCATCTTGCTGGGTGGCGCGCAATGCAGCGCCCGGGTCGAGCGTTGCCGGGTCGATCATCGACGCCTGCGTGTGGATACCGCCGCTGTTGATACATCCGCCCAACAGCCACGCACATGCGAGAGCGGCGGCCGCCGATCGACTCGTTGTGGACACGCCAAGGCAACGCACTTTCATGCCCGCTGCCCCGCTGTTTGCCATAGGGACAAGGTATTGTCCAGCAGCGCGAGCTCGGTGAAATGCAGCAGCGCCCGCATCCGGCATTGCGTGAGCATCGTCGCATCGACCGCGCTATTCTGCGCGAACGGCAGCGTATCCAGCGCCCTTCGCGTCGCGACCAGCGCGGTGTCGGGGGCCTGCGGCGTGACAGCGGCGAACACGTCGGCGAGCGCCGCCAGCCAGGCGGTCTGCGCGTCGAGCCATCCCGCCGGCAGTCTCTCTCCGAGTTGTTCGGTGTCCAGCCGCATCTGGATCATCGCGCGGCCGATCTCCAGCGCCGCGAACGCCCAGCCAATCAGGTGATTGCGGTCCACTCGCGCATCGGCCGGTGCCGACGCGATCTGGATAATGAAATCACGCAGACTCAATTCGAACGTGTAGAGCAGATCGTCGAGCTCGTCGTCCCGCGCACTATCCGACACCAAGGCGCGAATCTGTTTCAGGTATTGAGCCGAGATCCAGTCGCCCGCGCGCGGCACGATGATCGAAAACGCGGCGGCCGCCGCCGCGATGCCGACCAGCAAGGCAAAGCCAGTGTCGAGGTAAGCGCTCGGGTTGTAGACGGTCGGATTCGATATGCCGACGATGAAGCAGAAATAGATGTTGAAACCAAGGCCGAGGATCGACGTTTTGGCAAACGTATTCACATAGCTGCCGATCATCACGAAAATCGCAATCGATGCGGCCAGCAAGGTGAAACCATCGACGCGCGGCAGCAGAAAAAAGTTAAACGCGAAACCCGCGAGCCAACCGGCGAGGCAACCACAGAATATCTGCCAGCTCGCAACAGCAGGATTGGGCACGAGCGCAAACAGCGCGCTCGTAATCGACACCGCGACGATCGCGCTCGATCCGCCCACCCATCCCGACGCGAGCCATGCCGAGCCGACCAGCATCACCGCCACGGCCGCACGCGTGCCGGCGATGAGCGCGGCCGTACGGTTGGCCGTAGCGCGAGTTCTACCGATGCGGCCGATGGCATGGATCACCGACTGCGACCACGGCAGCCGATCGACCGCGCGTGCATCGACATAGTTTCTGCAGTACAGGCGCAGATCGGCAATCGAAAAGAACAGCGCAGAGCCGGTGGTCGCAACGAACTGTCGTTGATGCGGCGACAGATCCGCGAGTGAGTGGATCAGCCGGCCCAGTTGCGCGGGCAGTGCCTGCTCGAAAGCATCGAGACGGCTCAACAGTGTCTCGACCTGGTCGACCGTGATCAGTTCGAGTTGCGCCTCGGCCGGAACGATCGCGAGCAGCGCGTCGATCAGTTCATCGACAGCCGCGATCGCACGCGGATCGGCCTCCACGGCGACGCGCGCCTTCAATTGATGCAAGGCATGAATCCACGCGACCGTGTCGAGGAAACTCCTGTCGAGATCGAGAAAGACATGGTTGAAGAGGCGTATCGACGGGTCCTCGAATACCGCCCCGCTACGCAAGCTTTCTATCCCGGCGCGCTCGCGAATCAGGTCGAGAAGCGTGTCGAAACCGACAACAGTCGTCGCGCGTCCAAGCATCTCATGCACTGCTTTCAACAGGTTCGTGAAGTTTCTGCGACTCGACGCGTAGAGCGCCGGCGTGACAGGCTGCGGAAACACCACCGCACTGACAAGACTTGCACACACCACGCCGATCACCACTTCGCTCACGGTAAACACGACGTTATCGAAAACGGCATAGGGATTGGACCAGGCCGGCATCGCCGTGATGGCCGTACCGTAGCCCGTGAGGACGAAGCCGTAGGATTGAAAATTGCGGTAGTACGATGCGCCGAATACACACGCACCGATCCACGCAGCCAGCGCGATAAAGAACAGCAGCGGCTGCTGCGGAAACAACGCGATGATCAACAGGCCGGCCATACTGCCGCACACCATGCCGAGGCCGCGATAGAAACCGCGCGCGATCACCATGCCGCTTTGCTGGTGCATCATGACGATCACGACCGACACCATGGCCGTGGCCGGCGTGCGGAGTTCCAGCCGCATGCACAGTCCCATCGCGAGGCTCACCGCGGCAGCCACCTTCACGATATGCACGAACCGCGGGCCGTCGTCCTTCCAGTACGTCTTCAACTCGTCCAGCCATCGCGGCGAGGCTGGGCTGTCCGTCAGCAAAGTCATAAGCTATTCGTGAGTTCTGCGTGCGGCCAGCGCAAGTGGGGCCCTGCCAGTTCGACGGTCTCGTCGCTTCGTCCTTTGACGATCGCCCGCGTTCAATCCGCTCAAGCTATTGGATTGCCGCGAAAATGTCCTGAAATGGATCTGAAAACATCTGAAGGACACGCATTGACGGGCACGGGGAGAGCCGCGCCGCGGGGATCAAACGAGCACGGGTGAATGCCGCCTAGCTGCGCTCTCTGAATTTTGCGCTCGGCGGCGCTTCGAAAGCGCCTCCCACTGCAGGCGCGGCGACCGGACCGTTGGTGCCAGCAGCGGCCTGCTCGCTGGCCGCCGCCGCGATCCGCAGCAAATCGACAGCGGCTGTGAAATCGTCCCAGTCGAGGCCCTCGGTAATGATCGAGCAGGCCGACTTCAGGAGCTGCGCGGCCTCCACGCTTCGGCCTTGCGCGTGCCAAAGCCGGCCGAGGCTGGTCGCGGTCCGCAATTGCAGCGAGCGGCAGCCTTGCATCAGCGATTCCTCCAGCGCCGCGACCAGGCACGCTTCCGCATCCCTTGCCACCACGTTGGACGGGGACGCGCCCGTCTGCTCCATCAGCAGCAGTTCGCCGTAGATGCGCCTGAGTTCGCTGGCATACCAATGGTCACCCGTTTCGTCACATTGAACCAGCGCGCGCACTATAGCGGCAATGCCTTCCTCCCGCTGACCGGAACGTCCGAGCGCGTAGCTGTACTGTCCGGTGAGCATGGCGCGCGGCGCACCGAACTCGAGTGACTCCAGATCGTCCAGCGCCGTGCGGAAAGCCTGCAAACGCTCGGGTGACACGTCGTCCATCGAGCGCAGGTACTCATCGAAACAGCGGCAGCACGCTTGCACCACGCTCAAACCCGCGCGCGCCGACACCTCCTTCAGCAACCCGATCGCGTAGGCTGCCCGGTCCCGCTTGTCCGACAACAGCGCCAGCGGGACGAGCGCCTCGAGCAGCACATAACTCGTGACCATCGCCTGCTGCTGATCGCAAGCAGCGACCACGCTATCCTCTGCAAGCCGCAGCGCCTGATCGCGGAAACCTTGCAGCCACAGCACGCGCGCGAGCGTCGCGCAGCCGACGATCCGTTGATCCACGGACTGGCCCAGCGGCAGGCGCTGATACGGGCCGTCGCTTTGCCGCAGGAATTGTTCGAGCGACGCCCGGGCCTGCCGTTGATCGCCTGCGTAATGCGACGCGATGCCGAGCAACCTGCTGCCGAGCACCGCACAGCCCGTGTCGCCCACCTCGGAAGCGAGCAACGCGAAGCGCCCGGCGAACGCCAGCGCATTGCGCGCCGCACCGGACGATTGACTCGCGTTCCACATGCCCCACAATGCGCGGGCTTCAAACGCAGGGTCCCCAAGCGCAATCGCCGAGGCGAGAACCTCGGACCAGATGCCGAAGGTTTCCTGATTCGGTCCGTTGACGTAGACAAGGGCCGCCCCAAGCGCCGCCTTCAGTTGCATGCGCACACGGAGGTGGCGGGTCGAGCGCGAGCCATGATGCGTCGCAGCGACGCTATCGAGGGCTCGCCGCGCCCATGCGCAGCACTCGTCGACCAGCGAAAGTTCATAGAGCAGGAACACGACTTTCACGGCCAGCGCTTCACCCAGCGCTTCGTCGCCCTTCGGCGACAGGGCCCAACCCAGCGCGATGCGCAAGTCGTCGAGCAGCGCGTGCATCTGATGATGCCAGCCGTCAGCGAAGGCGCGCGCGGAGTCCGCGCGGCTCAACGCTTCGCGCTCCAGCAGCGCAACGAAGTAACGCGCGTGATGGAGCGTGACGACGCGTTGCTCGCCGTTATCCTCGAGCTTCTGCATCGCGTACGCACGTGTGGTTTCCAGCAGGCGATAACTCGCCCCGCCGCACGCCATGCACCTCACCAGCAACGATTTTTCAACCAGCCCCGACACCGCCTCGATCACCTCGAGTTCCCGCAATGCGCCGTCGCTCACGACGGCGATCGCCGCGTCCATCGTGAAGTGGCTCGCGAAAATGCCCAGCCGGCGCAACGTCGTGCGCTCGGCATCGTCGAGCAATGCGTGGCTCCAGTCGAGCGTCGCCTTCAAGGTCTGGTGGCGCGGCAACGCGGTGCGATTGCCGCCGGTCAGCATGTTGAAACGGTCGTCGAGATGGCTGGCCAGTGTCGCGATACCGAGTATCGCCGCGCGCGCCGCTGCCAGTTCGATCGCCAACGGTATGCCGTCGAGCCGGCGGCATACCATGCCGGTCAGCTGAATGCTTCTTTCGTCCGATGAGAAGCGCGCATCGATCGCGCGGGCGCGTGACAGGAATAACTCGACCGCGCTGCATTGCAGGACATGCTGACTTTGCTCGTCCTGGGCGGGCACCTGCAGCGAAGCGACCCAATACAGGTGTTCGTCCTCGACGCGCAGCGCCTCCCGGCTGGTTGCGAGCACGCGCACCGCGGGACCGGCGCTCAGGAGCGTCTCGGCAAGCTCGGCGGCGTGGCCGAGCACATGCTCGCAGTTGTCGAGCACGAACAGCGCAGTGCGCTCGCGGAACTCCTTGCCGATACGCGCGAGCGTGAGCGGCCCGCTCGCCGGATTCACGCCGATGCTGGTCGCGAACGCCGCGAGGACGCTGCCCGCATCCGAAGCCGAGGCGAGCGCGACCAGATAGACGCCGTCTGGAAAGCGCCCCAGCGAACCGCGCGCGACTTCCACGGCGAGCCGGGTCTTGCCGATGCCGCCCGAGCCGACGAGCGTCACGTGACGGGCCGACGCGAGCGCCAGCGAAACATCGTCCAGCGCCCGGTCCCGTCCGATCAGCGCCGACAAATTGACAGGCAGGTTGTGAGGGACGCGCGCGCCTTGCATGACGTCGTCGAGCGGGTCGTCATCTTCAGCGTTGCCGGAGGCAGCCGTCGATGAAACCCTCGGAACCAGCCGGTAGCCTCGTCCGGATACGGTCTGCATCAGTCCGCGGCTTTCGCCCAGCATCTTGCGCAGCGCGGACATATGAACCTGAAGATTGTTCTCTTCAACGATCGCGTTCGGCCAGACCTGTTTGAGCATCTCGTTCTTCGACACCAGCCCGCCGTTCGCGGCGATCAGCACGGCCAGCATGTCGAATGCGCGGCTGCCGAGGCGCACAGGCTGCCCGTCGAGAAACACTTCCCGACGCTCAACGTCTACCTGAAGCGGGCCAATGTGAATCATTACCTGAGCATCCCAAACACAGCGGATAAAGGAACAACCGGGGGAAGACCGAGGGGGGAACTGAGGAGAGAACACTCAGCGGCGGATCCCCCGGAGTCTAGAGCAGCGACGAATTCGCATGCGCGGAAAAATCCGAACATACAGTTCAAAAAATTTGTACTAAGCGCATCCGGCCTGAACGCGCGCGGCATCGCAAGCGGCCGTTGCGCGCGCGCCCGACCTGCCCTTGGCACGCTCAGCAGGCGCGGCCGCCGGGCGCCGTCGCCTAGCCAGACCAGGGTAATCTTTGTATGATCCGTCCGAACATCCTGGGTACCGAACACACCATGCCGAGAAAAGTACCAACGGTCGACGCAGCGTCGAAGAGCGAGGCGCATGAGAACGAGAAGGGCATCACGCGCCGCCTTGCCCCCGAAGTGCGTGAGCGCCAGATCGTGCTGAAGGCCGTCGACCACTTCGCCACACACGGATTCTCGGGCAGCACCCGCGAACTCGCGCGCCAACTCGGCGTGACACAACCGCTTCTCTACCGCTACTTTCCGAGCAAGGAAGCATTGATCGACCGCGTGTACGAAGAGGTCTATCAATGGGACACGAGTTGGGAATGCCTGATCAAAGACCGCTCCGTGCCGATCCAGGAACGGATGGTCAGGTTCTACTCGGCGTACGCCGGCGTGATCCTGCGGCGCGAATGGATCCGGATTTTCATCTTCGCCGGCTTGACGCGCGAAGGCATCAACTCCAAATATCTGTCGCGGCTGCGCGAACGCGTGTTCCTGCCCGTCATGGCGGAAATCCGCTCGGCTTATGATCTCCCGGCGTCGACCAGCACGAAGCAGCGCGACATCGACCTGGAGCTGATCTGGAGCCTGCACGCCAGCATCTTCTATCTCGGCGTGCGGAAATGGATCTACGGGCTGCCGGTCAGCGACAACGTTGAAGACCACATCGCGCGCCAGGTCGACGCCTTCCTCAATGGCGTGCCTGAAGCGCTCAAGCACGCACCGAAAGCTTCCAGCAAAACCAAAGCCTGACGCTGGCCGGCACCACAGCCGGCCACTTGCTTCATCGCCCATTGCGCAACGCTCCTTTGCGTTTTCCAGCGAATTTTCCAGGGTAAACACCGTCGTCACGCCGCTTTCTCCAGGCGATGAATTCGCCTACTATTTATCTATCGATCACTAATCGATCGATAAATAGCATAGTAGGAGTTCCTTATGCCCGTGTCAAAACTTGCGCACTACTCGATCCGCACGATGGATCTCGAGAAATCCTGTCGTTTCTACGAGCGGATTCTCGGCTTCAAGCAGGGCTACCGCCCGCCTTTCGATTTTCCGGGCGCATGGCTTTATAAGGGCGGTGATGAGGCCGACTTCGGCACCGTCCACATCATTGGCGTCGATCCGGACAATCCCGCCGGGCTCACCGCTTATCTCGGCGACAAGGCACTGCCCGCCAGCGGGACCGGCACGGTCGACCACATCGCGTTTCTCGCGACGGGTGTCGAAGACATGTGGAAAACCTTGCAAGCGGAAGGCGTCGCCTGGCGCGATCGCACGGTGCCGAGCCTCGGTCTGCACCAGGTGTTTATCGAGGACCCATCAGGCGTGACCATCGAACTGAATTTCCCCGCCGAAGAACTCACCGGTCTGGCCGCCCCCCATCCGGCCGGCGATCGGGCACCCATCATCGTAGGAGAGTAAGCATGGCCAATCCTTCCGCACGTTTAAAGGCGATCATCGTCGGTGGCTCGCTGGGCGGCCTGTTTGCGGCCAATCTGCTGGTGCGCAACGGCTGGGATGTCGACATCTTCGAGCGCGTTCCTGAAGAACTGGCCGGCCGCGGCGCCGGCATCGTCACCCATCCCGAGTTATTCGACGCCATGACTGCCGCGGGAATCGCAATCGACGACTCGATCGGCGTCAAAGTGCAGTCGCGCGTGACCTTCGCGCAGAGCGGCGCGGTGCTGTCCGAGCGCGAACTGCCGCAGACCCTGACTGCGTGGGGCAAGATGTATCACGTGCTGCGCGCCGCGCTCCCGGATGTCCACTACCATGCCGGCGGCACGGTCGTATCCGTGGAAGACGGAGCCGATCAGGCAAGCGTGTCGCTCAGTGACGGCACGGTATGGCGCGCGGACCTTGTCATTGCGGCGGACGGTTTCAAGTCGGCGATTCGCGAGCGGTTCCTGCCCGACGTGAAGCTTCAGTATGCCGGCTATGTCGCATGGCGCGGCCTGGTCGACGAAACGTCGCTGTCGCGAGCAACGCGCGACGCGCTGTTCGACAAGTTCGCCTTCTGCCTGCCACCGCGCGAACAGATTCTCGGCTATCCGGTTGCCGGCCAGGGCAACAGCACGACCCCGGGTGAACGCCGCTACAACTTCGTCTGGTATCGCGCGACGAGCGAAGACGTCCAGTTGCCCAACCTGCTGACCGATGAATCCGGCAAGCGCTGGGTGGGCGGCATTCCGCCAACGCTGATTCGCCGCGAGGTGCTCGCCGACATGGAAGAAGCGGCGCTCACGCTGCTCGCGCCGCAATTCGGCGAGGTGGTGACCAAATCGACGCAACCACTCTTTCAACCCATCTTCGACCTCGAAGTGCCGCACATGGCGTTCGGCCGGGTGGCCTTGCTGGGTGACGCGGCGTTCGTCGCGCGGCCGCACTGCGGCATGGGCGTCACCAAGGCAGCGAGCGACGCGATGGCGCTCGTCAGCGCATTGAAGAGCTACGCAGACGTTCAGGAAGCACTTGCGGAGTACAGCCGCGTGCGCACGCAAGTCGGCGCGGCCATCGTCCAGCACGCACGCCATCTCGGCGCTTACATGCAGGCGCAATTGAAAAACGAGGTCGACCGTGAAATGGCCGAGCGCTATCGCACGCCCGATGCGGTGATGCGCGAGACCGCGGTGCCCGCACGCTTTTAAATGTTCGTTGTGCTTGCGGCGGGTTCAATCAACTGTCGCAGCACCGATAAGAAGCCGTTTCGAAAGGAGACAAAGTGGAACATAGCGCCCCAACCTATCCGATGAGCGCGCAGCCCGTCGTCAGCGACCCGCCGCCCCCCGCACATCCGCTGCTCGACGATCCGCGTTTTCGCGCACTCGTGCGAGCGCGACGCACCTTCTCGTGGACGCTCACGATCCTGATGCTGGCTGTGTACTTTGCCTTCATTCTCACGCTTGCGTTCGCACCGGCGCTGCTCGGCCGGCCAATCGTCGACGGCTATCCGGCAACGTGGGGGATTCCGGTCGGCTTCGGCATGTTCGTCTTTACGTTCGTACTGGTCGCGGTGTATGTCGCGCGCGCCAATACCGCCCAGGACCGCGCCGTGAATGAAATCCGGCAAGGAGCACGGCAATGAAACGCAATCCTCTATGGCATGGCCGGTTGTTGAGCGCGGCACTGATCGGTGCCCTCACCGCCCTGCCCGCCTTCGCCGCCGAAACCGCAGCACCGGCGCGCTCGCACAATCCGATCGCGATCGGCATGTTCCTGCTGTTCGTCGCCTCGACGCTCTTCATCACCCGCTGGGCGGCAAAAAAGAACCATAGCGTTTCCGACCACTATGCGGCCGGTGGCAAGATCACGGCCCTCCAGAACGGCTGGGCGATCGCCGGCGACTATATGTCCGCCGCTTCGCTGCTCGGCATTTCCGCGCTGGTTTTCACGAGCGGCTATGACGGCCTGATCTATTCGATCGGCTTTCTCGCCAGCTGGCCCATCATTCTTTTTCTGATTGCCGAGCCGCTGCGCAATCTCGGGCGCTATACGCTGGCCGACGTGGTGTCCTATCGACTGCAACAGCGGCCGATCCGCGCCTTCGCCGCCTCGAGCTCGATCGTCATCGTGCTGCTCTATCTCGTCTCCCAGATGGTCGGCGCCGGCAAGCTCGTCGAATTGCTGTTCGGTTTCAACTATACGATTGCGGTCGTCATGGTCGGCGTACTGATGGTGGTGTACGTGTTTTTCGGCGGCATGCTCGCCACGACATGGATTCAGATCATCAAGGCAGCCTTGCTGCTGGCGGGCGCCGCCTTCATGGCGCTTATGGTGCTCAGTCACTTCGGCTTCAGTCTGAATGCCCTCTTCGCGCAGGCGATCCTCGCCCATCCGAAGCATGCCGCGATCATGCGGCCGGGCGGCCTCGTGTCGGACCCGGTTTCCGCCGTCTCGCTCGGCCTGGCGTTGATCTTCGGCACGGCCGGATTGCCGCACATCCTGATGCGCTTTTTCACGGTCGGCGACGCGAAGGCCGCCAGAAAAAGCATTCTGTACGCGACGGGCATTGTCGGCATCGGCTACGCCCTGATCATCATCATCGGCTTCGGCACGATTGCGCTGGTCGCGACCGATCCGCACTATCACACGGCCTCCGGCGCGGTGATCGGCGGCGTGAATATGGTGGCCATCCATCTCGCGCATGCAGTAGGCGGCAACGTGTTTCTCGGCTTCATCTGCGCGGTCGCCTTCTCGACAATTCTCGCCGTCGTCGCGGGTCTGACGCTCGCCGGTTCCTCGGCGGTCTCGCATGATCTGTACGCGAATGTGATTCGCCGCGGTGCCGCCACGGACCGCGAAGAACTGCACGTGTCGCGGATCACCACGCTTGTGCTCGGCGTGCTCGCGATTCTGCTGGGCATTGCCTTCGAGAAGCAGAACATCGCGTTCATCGTCAGCCTGACTTTCTCGATTGCGGCCAGCTCAAACTTTCCGGTGTTGCTTCTTTCGATTTACTGGCGCGGCCTGACCACGCGAGGCGCGGTGCTCGGCGGCTCGCTCGGGTTGATCACGGCGGTGACCTTGACGATTCTTAGCCCGACAGTCTGGGTGCAGGTGCTTGGACACGCACATGCGATCTACCCGTACGAATACCCGGCGCTCTTCTCGATGATCGTTGCCTTCGCCGGTGTGTTCTTTTTCTCGATCACCGACCGCTCGCCGCGTGGCGCGCACGAACGTGCGCTGTACGGCAACCAGCTCGTCGACTGCGAGCTCGGCATGGTGAAACAAGGGTAATGCTAAAAGCAGACAAAGGAGACCGATTCATGGATTGTATGTGTTGTGTTTCGCCGAAACGCCGCAAGCTGCTCGGGACGATGGCCGCGCTTGCCGGCGGCCTCGCATCGGCACTGCCGGCGTCAGCCACGGCCACCGGGCCCGCCGCCGGCAGCGTGGTGACCGCAGGCGCAGCGGGCACCGTCAGATCGATCGACATTCACGCTCACTACTACCCGGAGAGCTACTGCGACCTGGTAGGCGGCGAGGGACAGAAGTTCGGCGGCAAGTTCACCCGCGACGCCAGCAGCTTCAGCTTCCTGACACCGGCCGGCGGACTGGGACCGCTGCCGCTCAAGTTCATCAAGATCGACGAGCGGCTCGCGGACATGGATGCGTCCGGGGTCGACATGCAGGCGCTTTCATTGAGCGTGCCGATGGCCTACTGGGCCGACCGGTCCTTCAATGCCAAGCTTGCGACGACGTGGAACGCAGCGGCATCCGGCGTCCATCTGCAGCATCCGACTCGCTTCGTGGTGCTGGCAACACTGCCGATGCTCAATCCGCACGACGCGATCGACGAGCTCGAACGCGCGTCCGAGTTGCCGGGTGTCCGCGGGGTCTACATGGGGACCAACATCAACAACCGGGATCTTGACGATCCCTTGTTCGAACCGGTCTTCGCACGCATCGAGCAACTGGATCTGCCGGTGTTTCTGCATCCGCAGCAGACGGTTGGCGGCTCGCGGCTGGGCGACTTCTATCTGAGCAACCTGCTGGGCAACCCGTTCGACACCGCGATCGCCGGTTCGCACCTGATACTCGGCGGTGTGATGGACCGTCATCCGAAGTTGCGCATTACCTTGCCGCACGCCGGTGGCGCGTTGCCGATCCTGATGGGACGCATCGACGCGGGCTGGACGGTACGTCCGGAAACACGGCGGCTGGCGCAAAAGCCGAGCAGCTACCTGCGCCGTTTCAGCTATGACACGGTCTCGCATTCCGGACCGGTGCTGGACTTTCTGATTCAGAACATCGGCATCGACAGACTGGTACTCGGCAGCGACTATTGCTTCGATATGGGTTATGAGCAGCCGGTCAGGTTCCTGGATCGTCTTGAATTGCCGCCGGAGCAAAAGAATCTGATTCTTGGCGGCAATGCGGCACAACTGCTGAAGATCTGACGCGCATCGCCTTCCACTGCCATGGAGGGCGCACGCCTGATCCGGCGGTCCGGCGTTCCGGCGCTTCCGTAGAAATCCTCCCAACCCCTGCTCCCCCCTATACGCGCGGATGAACGGCGTGAATGCATTGATGAGTGCGGCACCAGTATGTAGGGATGGCGCGATCTCGTTGCTGATCGTATTGTCTTCACATCAGGCAAGACGTGTTGCCCAGTTCAACCGGATCCAGAGGTTAAGGAGTTAAGCGGCTATGGACAAGATTTTCAGCATGCGCGTGTTCTCGCGGGTCGCGGAGACCGGCAGGCCTTCCCGGCCGTCTCTGTCGATCTGAAACTGCTGCCACGCATGGCGAATCTGGTCGAGGACGAGTTCGATGTGTCGATCGTGTCCGCGTCGGCGCTGCCGGACTCTCGCAATGTGAGCAAGCTCATAGGACGCTGCGAGCGCACGCTGGTCGCGGCTCCGGACTATCTCGCACGGCATCCCATTGCCACGGTGAACGACCTGCCTCAGCACACGCTCATGCACACCAGTTCGAGCTTCGATCCGCCCTCCGGATGGCTTGCTGAGATTGCCGGACATGCCACTGCCAGCGCGGAGCTAGCCGGGCAATTCGTGGTCAACAACATGCAGGCGCTCAGAGTCGCGCTGCTTGCGGGCGCCGGGGTCGGCGCGGTACCCACTTATTCGGTGGTGGAGGATATTAAAGAGGGAAAACTCGTTCAGCTATTTCCCGAGTACCCGCTGCAAACAATCAACGTTTTTGTCATATATCCTTCCCGTCGATTCGTCGACGCGAAGATAAAGACGTTCGTTGAATTCCTGACCGTGTCGTTAAAGGAAAAACTCGATCTGCGGATTGAGAATCTGGCGGCCGTCGATGCATCTGATCACTCATCCGAGCAACCCCAAGCAGAGCTGCAAGCCTGATCCTCGCCGCCATCGAAAGCAAGTTGAAGGAAATAAATCATCTGATCGCCGACCCGCCGAACCTGAACGAAAATTAATAAATGACGCCGACATTTCCGAGATAATCGCGCTGCAATGCTGATTATCACCCTCTCCAGCTTTTGGCAAAGCGAACTGGCGCGACTGTAGCGCGACGAACGGAGGTGACGGATCATGTTTAACGGTGCGGAAACGGCCACCGCCACGGTAGCGCGGCAGAAGGACTCGCTGGGTTGTCTTTCGAATCAGTTGCACAAGGACCTGGAACTCAACACGGGTGAATTCACGTTTTATCGCAAATGCAGGCGCCACGAGAAGACCAGTGAAGTTGCAACCCCGGCTTCGGATCGCGGCTTCCTGATCGGCGTTTCGCTGGCGGCGGGCCATCGCAGGCGGATTTTTTCAGGGAACCGGTCTGCGTCGCAGGACTTCGAAAAAGATTCGGTCTACATACGTAATTTCGAAGAAGACTACCGGGCCGACTTGCATGGCGTTTTCGATTTCGTGCTAGTGGAGCTGTCGCGCGCTTTTATCGCCAACGCCTGCTATGAGCGAAACGGCGCGTCCATCGAGGGCTTCTCGTCGCCGGCGGGCCGCAAGGACCCGATCTTCGGCCACCTCGCGCAAGTATTGGCGCTGACACTGGATAGCCAGAGCGAGGCAAGCCCACTCTTCGTCGAGCAACTGGGCGTGACGATCGGAACCCATCTGCTCGACCAGTATCGCAATGCGCCGGCCCCGTCAAACAGGAAAAGCCCGCGGCTCTCGAGTCTGCACGAAGCGCGCGCCAAAGACATGCTGCTTGCGAAGACGCAGGGCAACGTTTCGCTGGGTGAGATCGCGAGCGCCTGCAACCTGTCGCGCAGCTACTTCATCCGGGCGTTTCGCGAAACCACGCATCGCACACCGCATCAATGGCTGCTAGAGCAACGCATCGATCGCGCGCGCGAGTTGCTCAGGCATTCCGACTCGTCCCTGTCGGACATCGCCATCGCATGCGGTTTCTCCGATCAAAGCCACTTCACGCGAACCTTCTCGCAACTGGTCGGCACGCCGCCGGGCACGTGGCGCAGACAGACCGGAATCTGAACAGGCCATCGGCTCTTCGCGGCTTGATCGGAAGGTAGCTCGACCGGGCGAGGGTCACCCCGGCTGCGCCCATAGACTTTCCTACAAAGCATCGCACTTACATGCAAGACACATAAATCATGGCGCGGTACTTTCGAGCATGCCAAGCTCCGGCGCCCGCGACCGCCTCCCCCGCGCCGCCGGCACGCAAGATCTTTTCCGTGACTCGCTCACTGCTCCTGAACCTGAAAAAGTCATGATCGAATTAGGCCGCTTTCAGATCGATCTCGAGATGCGCATGCTGCAGCTGAACGGCGAAACCGTTCAGCTCGGGTCCCGCGCTTTCGACATCCTTGCCGCCGTGGCTTCCGCCGATGGTCGTCTCGTCACGAAAGACGAGTTGATGAATATCGTCTGGCCGGACACCATCGTCGAAGAAAACAACATTCAGGTCCATCTGTCCGCACTGCGCAAAGTACTCGGTCAGGACCGGGATCTGATTCTCACCGTGCCCGGGCGCGGGTATCAGCTTCGCCAGCGCCGGAGAAACGCCCTGTCCGACGAAGCCGGCGTACGGGCATCCGGCATACGGGCATCCGGCTCGCAGGCGTTGCGTGCTAGCCGTCTGCCGCCGCCTAAATCCCGCCTGCTGGGGCGCGACCTCGCGGTCAGGCAAATCCGTGCGCTGCTGGAACAGACACCTGTGTTGACGCTGGTGGGCGCCGGCGGCATTGGCAAAACGACCGTCGCTGTCGAAGCAGCACACCATAGCTCGGCGGACTTTGAGGAGCCCGTCTGTTTTGTCGAACTGGCCCAGTTGACCACCGAGGAGGCCGTGCTCCGCGCCATCGTGGAGCGCTGCGGGCTGTCCGTGCCCGATCCGCGAGTCGATGTCGAGCAGGTGGTGGCGGCTCTGGCCCGGCAGCGCAGACTGCTTGTACTCGATAACGCGGAGCATGTGATCGGCATCATGGCGCACATCGTCGAAGCACTGGTTGCCGGCAACGATGCGCTCCGGGTGCTCGTCACGAGCAGAGAACCGCTGCGCATCATGCCCGAGACGGTGTTTCGGGTTGAACCACTGGATGTGCCGCCGCCTCACTCCACCGATGCGGACATCCTGCGGTGTTCGGCGGTAAATCTGTTTCTGCGGCACGCCAATTCATTGCAAGGGAAAGTGGGCAGCGACAGCACGGAACTCCAGCTCGTCGGCGAGATTTGCCGTCGGCTTGACGGCATTCCGCTGGCGATCGAGCTCGCGGCGGCGCGCGTCGTCGCGCTCGGCGTGGAAGGCGTGCATCGCCGGCTGGACGATCGCATGGCGATTCTGGCGGGCGGCTACCGGACCGCGCTGCCGCGCCATCAGACCCTGCGGGCAACGTTCGACTGGAGCTTCGCGATACTCGATCAGAACGCCCGGTCGCTGTTCCGGCGTCTCGCGGTATTCGGCGACGCCTTTACGTTCGAGGCGATGTGCGCGGTCGTGTGCGATGAGGCGTACACGGTGGCGAACGCGATCGGCAGCATTGGCGAGCTGGTCGCAAAATCGCTTGTCGGCGTTGAATTCGAAGGTCCAGTGGCGAGGTACCGCCTGTCCGAATCGACCCGTGCGTATGCGATGGCGAAGCTCCAGGCGGAGGGCGAGCAGGACGACATCGCCGCGCGACATGCGCGCTATCTTCCTGCTACGCGGCAGTCGGCAGCGTGAAAACAAAAATCGTCCCGCGGGGGTAGCCGGGACCGGCGGTCAGCGTCCCGCCATGCGCTTCAATGATGGATTTGCAGATGGCAAGTCCCATGCCCATGCCGGTTTTCTTTGTCGTAAAGAAGGCGTCGAAAATACGCGCCCCGATCTCCTCGCTGATCCCGCTGCCATTGTCCTGCACGGACACGACCACCGATCCCCGATCGCCGACGCGGGATGTGATGCTCAGCAAGCGCTGCTTCGCGTCGAGATGACTCATCGCATCCGCGGCGTTCATGACGAGATTGAACAGAACCTGCTGCAATTGCACCCGGTCGGCCATCACTGAGCGGCCAGCCGCCAGATCGAGGCGCACGGCGAGACTGCGCTGCTCGACTTCCGCGGCCGCGAGTTCGAACACTTCACGAACCACACCGTCGACCAGGGTGGGAACGAAGCTCGGCTTCGCTTCCTTCGCCAGAGACTGCAACGCCCGGATGATGTCGCCGGCTCGTTTGCCGTCTTTCACGATATCGCGCAAGCCTCCTAGCGCTTCCGGAATGTCCGGTACGGGACGGTTGAGCCAGCGTACCCCCGCGCTCGCATTCGACACGATCGACGCCAGCGGCTGATTGATTTCGTGTGCGATGGAAGCAGCCAGCTCGCCCATCGTGGTCGCCCGCGACGCTTTCGCCAGCTCGATCTTGGCGTTCTGCAACGCCAGTTCGGTCGTGTGCCGATCCGTGAAATCCGTGACGACGCCAACAAAGTTGCTGACACCCGACGGCTCGCCAAGCACCTCGAGATATTTGACGGCGCCGTCTGGCGTCACGATCCGATACTTCTGCCGGAACGGCGTGCGGTTGTGCGCGGCTCGCGTGACAGCCTCCTGGTAGAGGCCGACGTCTTCCGGATGAATCCGTTCGAGGACCGCCTGGGTGCTCGGGCTCCCCGCCTCGATCGGCAGGCCGAACACGTTATAAAGCTCTTTCGACCAGTAGCGCTCGCCCGTCAACGTGTTCCAGATATAGCTTCCCGAACGACTGATCCGTTGCCCAAGAGCGAGCGCCTCCTCACTCATGCGCAACGCCATTTCCGTTTCCTGGCGCCGCTTGTTTTCCTCCACGAGTTCGGCGTACAGACGGGCTGTTTCAAGTGAAATAGCGGCTTGCGAGGCCAGCATTTCCAGGACCGACGTGCGGCTCGCCGTGAACACGCCCGCGGTCAGGTTGTTCTCCAGATAGAGCACGCCAACGACGTTACCCTGTTTGACCAGCGGCAAACAGCACACGGAACGAACGGAACGGTTCGACAAGGAAACGTCGAATGAGAACCGCGGATCGCCTTGCGCGTCTTCCACAACGACCGGCTTGCGGGTGCGCAATGCCGTGTGCAACACCGAAGCCGGCACCTCCTCACGCGTCAACGTGTATTCACCCAGCTTCACCTGAACGCCACCTGGCTCGTCCCGCCCAATCGCCTCGACGACCGGCACGTTACCCTTCAACAGGATCAGCATCCCGCTTTGCGCACCGGCGTGAACGATGGCGAGCGAGACGAGTGTGTGGATGAGCTTGTCCAGTACGATTTCCTCGGACAGCGCCTGCGACGACTTCAATGCGGACACGAGGTCGAACTGCTGCTGCGCATCGGGGATTTCGACCGAAGGCCGCGATGTCACCAGCCGTTCGAGCGAAAGCTCGGCAGGAGGCTGGGCGCGTTCGAGCTGCCTGACTTTGGCCAGCGCGCCCCAACGCGTATAACTATCGATCGCGCGACGGCTGTGATGGCGTGCCGCGCTGAACAGACCGTTCGCCTCGGAGCATCCCGACGCGAGTTCGTGAGCCAGCGCGTTGCCGTGGTTGAAGCCGTTTTCCGAGGCCGCCTCGGCAGCCTGCTCGTACAACGACAGCGCCACGAGCGGCGAGCCGCCGAGCCGCGCCACTTCAGCCTCGACTAACAGGAGCTTGTCCCTGAACGTGGACGGATTGAGCTGAGCCCAATTGCGCAGCTTCGCCAGATGCGGCTCGATTGCAGCCACTGCGGCGCCCGCTTCCTCGCCACCGGACAGCTTCGCTAGAGTCAGCGCCGTGTAGAAGTGATAGTCCAGCAGATGAATGTGCGCGGGGGTCGCCCACTTCAGTTCGCCGGCTTCGGTGAGGCAATACCGCGCGTTCTGATAGTCGCCGTGAAAATAACAGGAGACACCCTTCAGCAGCCAGATCCAGAAGCGCAGCGTCGCCATCTGGGTATTGAGCACGCCGGCATCGAAGCTCATTTTGCCGTCCACCACGACGCCGAAATTGCCCGGCAGCCCAGGACCGCCCGTCAAACTGTGGACGAAGCGCTTCTGCAGTTCGAGGATCCCTTCAACGTCCTTGAAACGCACACGTCTTGCGAATGACAGCCCAAGGTCGATTTCCTTGTCGACCTGCTCCAGTGGCGCCCCAAGAATCAGCAGGTCCGACACGATGTGATTGCACGCGTAGCAGCTCATCGTCAGATCGCCGCTCGGGCCAGCCGACTCGAATGCGGCGCGTGCGCATTCCAGCACATACGAAAGGGGTTGGGTCCAGACCGCGACCTGATCGAGCGCAACCAGCGTGCTGGTGGCCACCGCGTGATAGCCGCGCTCCTCAACCAGCGTTCTTGCCAGGCGGGAGAATTCGAACCCTTGTGCGTACTCGCCGAAAAATTCCGCGACGTACACACCGAACCACGCGAGGCAATGCGCCGAGGCCGCGGTGATACCGTGGTCAATGGTCAGCTGCACCATATGGCACAGGTTGAGAAAGCCAAGCCTTTCGTTCACGAACGATGAGGGCGCGTAGATACTCACCAGCAGATTCAATTCTGATTCGATTGCCGCGTTGCGCAAAGGCGGCAGATCGGCGATCGAGGCGAGGGTTCGCCCTCCAAGCGATTGATTGAGCCGGCGGTAAGCCGCCTCGACATCCGCGGCTTCCGGATAACGCGGCAGATACGTACCGAACAGCTTGATCCCTTCGAGGGCGGTATCGACAGCCGCTTCATAGTCCGACAGATGCTGCTGCATGTCGGCTTTCAGCTTGTACACCGACGCGCGCGCAATGACCGACAGGTTCTGGTCCAGCAGTTTTTCGATCTGGGTGCCGGCGGCCTCGAAATTCGCATCCAGAATGTGGCATTGCACCCGCAGAATACCGATCTCGTAGCCGAGCGATTGCGAATAGTCTTCTCCACTGGCGTCGAGCAGTGTCTGCCCGACGTCCAGGTAGTTCAGCGCGGACTGGATAGCAATCGCTTCTTTGGCGTGACGGGCGGCCTGCAGACAGATTCTGCTGAAGACCGTCGTCTCGTGCGCGTCCAGTTCGCACAATGCCCCGGCTGCCTGAGCGCGTTCGATATGGTGAGCAATGTCGAACGCCGGCCTCTGCAAGTCGCCGATGTCGAAATCTTCCAGCAGGATGCGCGCGATCCTGGCATGTTCGGCACCGCGCTCCTCCTCGACAATCAGCGCGTATGCTGCCTCCTGGACCCGGTCGTGCGCAAAGGCGAATCCCGTCCGGTCCGACACCGTCAGACCCGCCTCTACCGCGGGATGCAGGCGGCGCTCCAATTCCACGCCGCCGTCAGGATCGATCCGCGCCAGGGTCGCCCTGTCGAGGCGCCGCCCCATTGACGCCAGCAGCCTGAGGACGGTCTGCGCCTCTGCGGGCAGCCTCGTCAAACGCGCAACCATCAGGTCAACGACGTTATCGGAGGACTCGTATTCGCCAATCCGATCGATATCCCATGTCCAGCGGCCGGCCATGCCGTCGTAACAGATCAACTGGTTGTCGGCCAGAGCGAGCAGCAGTTGTTTAATGAAAAAAGGATTGCCGCCCGTCTTCTCCTGAACGACCGCCGCCAACGGATAAACGTGCGCGGAGCCGCAATGCAGCGCGTCTGCCAGCAAGGCCGCGACATTCGCGGTATCGAGCGGCGTCACGTCGATCGTGGAGATGCGTGCGCTTGCACTCGGCAACGAATTCAGGAAAGCCTTGAACCTGGGCGACCGATCGACTTCATTGACGCGATATGCGCAGATCAGCAGCACATGCCGGTCCTCGACCGTCGTCAGGAAACTGGCGATGAAATTCAAGGTTGCATCGTCGAACCAGTGAACGTCGTCGAAAAAAAGGATCAGCGGGTGCGCCTCGGTCGCGAAGACGGACAGCAGCCGGGTGATCAGCGCCTGGAAACGGAGCTGCGCTTCCACGGGCGGCAAGTCCGGCACCTCCGGCTGCACGCCAAGCACCAGTTCCAGTTCGGGGATGTAACTGACGAGAAGTTTGCCTTGCGTGCCGACAGCTTCGCGCAGCACGTCCCGCCAGTTGTCCAGCTCGCCATCGCTCTCGCCCAGAATACGCTGGAACAGCGAGCGTATCGCCTGCATCAGCGGCGCGTACGGCGCGTTCTGGCCGTACTGCTCGAACTTTCCCGAGGCGAACAGCGTGGCTGTCTGCGCGGTCGCGCGGTGCACGCTGCGCACGAGTTCGGATTTGCCCGCACCCGAGTATCCGGACACGAAAATCAGTTCCGCCATCGCCTGCCGCGCGTTGCGCCCGAACGCATCGAGCAGCGTATTGTATTCATACGCGCGGCCAAACAGACGATGCGTGACGGCGAGGTTTCTGACGTTGTCCTCCGCGGCGGGTTCGAACGGAACGATATGCTGCATCTCGTTCCAGTCAGCGAGACAACGGCGCAAATCGGCCTCGAGACTCGAGGCGCTTTGATAGCGTTCCGCGGGGTTTTTGGCCAGCAGTTTCAGGACGATCGAGCCCAGCACAGCGGGAAAGGATCGACGGTGTTGCCGCGGGTTGGCGGGCTGACGCGCCACGTGGTTATAGACCCATTCGACCGCATCCGCCGCCTCGAAGGGCAATTGCCCGGTGAGCAGCTCATATAACGTTACGCCGAGCGAGTACAGATCGCTTCGCTCGTCGGCATGCCCTTCCGCCCGCCGGGCCTGCTCCGGCGACATATAGGCCAGCGTGCCGTACAAGGTGTCTGGTGATTCGGTCAGCGGATCGCCGACAAGGCTGAAAGCGTCGCGAAAACCCAACAACCGGATCGTGCCATCACTGCATTCCAGCAGATTGGACGGCTTGAGGTCGCGATGCAGGACACCGCGTGCGTGCGCGAGACGCAGCGCGCGCGCGGCGCCGACCGCAATGCGCAGGAAACGGCCGACCGCAATCAGCCCGTTGGCGGGTGGCAGAACCAGCGTGCCGCCGTTGTCTTCGTACACCAACACCGGCCCCCGCGACAGCCGCACGAGTGCGACCGGCCGCACGGCCCATGTCGACTCGAGCTTGTCGGCCGGTGCGAATTCCTGCTGCAAGCGCCGCGATACCGCGTCCGAGGGCAGATCGGTCGGCACCGCGATCAGCCACGACCGCGCGCCTTCCTGCCACCTCGCGCGATAACGCACGATGTTTCCGTCGACCATTAGTGCCTCGAGCGCAAGCCGGTCAAACCACGCCTGGTCAAAATGCACGCTTACACCAGAGTCCGGCGACGATCCACGAACGCCCTCGACGATTGCCGCTGTACTCAATTCTTCTCTCCCGTCCATCCGATCGCCAGCAGTATCCCATCCAGCAGCGCCTTCCGGCGAGAAGGACGTCCCTACGCGGCGGCGGCCGTCAACTGGCTCAGGTACGCATGGATCTGACTGACCACGGCCGCGCCGTCGCCTACGGCCGCGGCCACCCGTTTCGCTGACTCCGAACGGACGTCGCCGACTGCAAACATGCCCGGTATGCTGGTTTCGAGCGGATACCGCTTGCCTGCTTCAGACAGCCCATGCTCACTGCGGGCGAAACCCGTGACGACAAACCCTCTGTTGTCGAGTTCCACGCCGCTCGATTCGAGCCAATCGGTTTCCGGGTCCGCGCCGACAAAGAGAAACAGATGACGCGTCTCGATCACTTCGTCCGCATCCTCGTCTTCACGCCGGATATGAAGGTGAGTGAGTCCGGCTTCGTCGCCATCGAGCGAACGCAGCGTGCAGTGCGTGCACAGTGTGACGTTAGGCAAGGAGCCGATCCGGTCGATCAGGTATTTCGACATGCTGGCCTCGAGGTCCTTGCCACGAATCAGCACGCGAACGCTACGCGCGAAATTGGCGAGAAACACGATCGCCTGGCCGGCGGAGTTGCCCGCGCCTATCAACACGATGTCTTGCCCTTTCACCAGCTTGGCTTCGATTGTCGACGCCCAGTAGTACGTGCCGCGTCCGTCGAAACGATCAAAGCCGTTCACCGTCGGCTTCCGATAGGCGGCGCCGCTCGCGACCACGACCGTGCGGGCGCTGATGCGCTGCCCGTCGAGCAGCGAGAGCAGAAAGACGCCTTCATGGCGGCTCACATCTGTGACCTTGCCCGGGATCGCCAGATGCGCGCCGAACTTCAGCGCCTGCTGGAACGCCCGCGCGGCCAGTGCCTGGCCCGAAATACCGGTGGGAAAACCCAGATAGTTCTCGATCCGCGAGCTGGCGCCAGCCTGGCCGCCAGGCGCGCGCTGATCGAATACGGCAACTGACAAGCCTTCCGTGGCGGCATACACGGACGCCGCCAGTCCGGCAGGCCCGGCACCGACGATCGCGACGTCATAGACGTGCGATTGCTCGAAGGTCGGCACGAGTCCAAGGCACGATGCGAGCTGGACTTCGTCGGGCGCGCGCAGCACGTTGCCGTTCGGGCAGAAGACGAGCGGAAAGTCGTCGGGGCCGGTAGTCATGCCGCCCAGCAGCGTGATCGCCTCGGGATCGCTACGCGCGTCGATCACCATCGCAGGGTACGCATTGCGACGCAGAAAACTTTGCAGCCCCATCAGCTTCGAGCAATCGCCATCACCCACGATGATCGGCCCGAGCCCCTGCTCGATCAGTCCGAGCCGCCGCAGGATCAGGGCGCGCATGATGTGTTCGCCAAGTTGTGCATCGGCCACGATCAACGCGCGCAACCTCTCCGGCTCGATCACGAGCGTCTCGACATCGGTCAGTGCGACGCCGTCGATCAATGCCGGTTTGCCGGAGAGCTGCGCCATCTCGGCCATGAAGTGTCCGTCTTCATGTTCCGTCACGAGCGTCGAGCGGCCGAAACTGTCACGCGAATAGATTCTCACGCGCCCACGCAGCAACACGAACAGGCCGAGTGCAACGTGCCCCGTTTCGAAGATCAGTGCGCCGGCCTTGAACGACATCGGCCGGGCGAAACGCCGCAAACTTTGAATCTCTGCGGCTGACAGGCGGGGAAACATCTGGTGCCGACGGTACTCCAGCGAGGAGTTCGGTGTATCGAGTTCCGACAGTGTCGTCGCGTCGGCGGATAAATCGGGAGTGCTCATAACATGACCTCATCTGGCACGGTTGGCAAATAGCGCTTCTACCAGCCGAATTTGAGTTCCGCGCCTACGTAGTCGGAATTGCGGGCGCCCAGTTCGCGCAGCGACGGTCCGACCTGAAAATGCACGGCCTCGAGCGCCGCGGCGAGATTCGCGGCGACGGCCCAGTCAGCGCGAACCTGCGTATAGAACCCCGTCCAGCTACTGCCGTGTCCCGCCGTGCCCGGCACGACTGCCGAGCCTTGCTGGTAGACCGCGTCAGCGGTGGTCTCGCGCCATTGCAACCCCACGCCGGCCAGCAGTGTCAGCTTGCTGTTCGGTTTAAGGACGAGCGACGGCTTGACGTGAACCAGGTTCGAGTAGCCGGTATAGCCGGCCAGCGAGAAGTAGTAACCGTTCGGGAACAGCGGATTGAACGTACCGAGGCGGCCGTCCCCGGGATGGCTGTCGCCCGATGCGGCGTCGACCTGGATGCCGACCCGGGGTGTCCATGGCACGGCCGTCAGCGTGTAGCCGGCGAGCGAGCCCACCGCCCACGCGCCGATCGTCTTGCTGCCGACATGCCCCGACTGATACATCCCTTCGACGTCCCAGTCGATATGGTTGACGTTGCCGGAATAGCGCGCATCGAATACGTCGCGATGTTCGTCGCCCACAGCGTCGAGAAAGTGCGCGTTGCTGCGGTTGTAGCGGGAATAGTACGCGGACAGGTCGCCCGGTCCGACGTTTTTGTGCTCCACGCGCACGCCGCTGAATGTCAGATCGCGATTCGAGACATCGTCGAAATCCGAATTGTCGCGATACTGAACCGGCTGCGTCGCGTAGGCGATCCAGCGCCACGGACCGGTTTCATAGTCGGCCCAGAGCGCGTCGAATGCCTGACGCACGTTCGGGCCGTCGCGAACCGAGACGAAACGCTGCAAGTCGAACGCCATTTCCTGCCGGCCGACGCGAAACTTGAAGGTGCCGGGCCCAAGCGGTTCGGTAATCGCGACAAACGCCTGGCGCAAATCCAGCGGATTCTTGTCGACCGGCGTGACGTTATCCTTGCCGTAGGGGCGCGCGTCTTCGAACTGTGTGAAGATCTGCACGTGGGGGCCGAGGTGGACATCCGCATGAACGTCCAGACGTTGCAGCAAATACGTGTCGTCATGCCCCGAGCCGAGACCGAACAGCGGCGCGTCGTTCATCTCCAGGCGCTCCCGAAGCACCACGCCGAGCGAGATGTACGCGTCGGGATTGCCGAACAGCGGAATGTACTTCAGCGAATCGAACGGCCGTCTCGGCACACAAGGATTCGCCAATACCCCCCAGTTTTCCTGCCAGCGGTTGAACATGATTGCCGGCCGCGCACACGACGCACTCGCGGGAGCAGCAGTCACGGCGGGATTGGTCGTGGCGGTATCGTCAGCCCCGCCGAGCGCGGTGTCCGCCGCTGAAGCCGGCAGCGCGGCCGCAAGACCCGTGCTGATCAGCAAGGCACGGGCCGCGCGCAATGCGAAAACACGCGGCGCGCGCCTGCGCGCCTTCAGTGCTCTCAACGGCTTCGTGACGTTTGCTTCACTTGCCATCGTGAACTTCAGCAATGTACCGGCCCGGGAACTCGAGCATCGCGGTCGTACCCGTTGCGCTGTGGTACGGCGGGTAAAGCACCTTCGCGCCGGCCGCTTGGGCGCGCTCGATCGTCTGGGCGACATCGTCCACGGTATAACCGGTCGTTTCGGTCCCGAACGGGACCGGCAGCTTGCCGTCCGTGACGAATACGACCATATGGCCGAATCCCGAGCTGATTCGAATCACACGGATCGTCTCACCCGGCCGGCCGATCACCCCGGCGTCCGCACGCGGGTTGTCCGACACCACCTTGCCATGCGAGAAGTGCAGCCACCGGCGAACGAAGTTGTCCGCTTCATAGCGCGACACGTACACACGGTTGTCCGGCACGCTCTGCAACGGCGCATAGTTCGGCGCCTTGGTGTGCCAATAGAGCTGCATCGTGACGCCGCCCGGCCATTGAATGATCGCGTCCTTGCCGATTGGATCGTCGAACGTATCGACGACGACGTCGGCACCGGCCGAACGCGCGGCTTTCACCGCCTTATCGATATCGGTGACCAGATATCCGGTTCGTTCATTGCCGAACGGATACGGAATCGCCGTTTCGAAGCCGAACACCGAGAGCATGCCGACCGGCGTTTGCACATACTGCGACGCGGTCTTGCTCGGCGTGGGCGTTACCGTGAAAACCGCACGTGGGGATGCCTTGCCGCCGAATGTCGCGAGAAAGCTATTGACGAACGCGTCGAGATCGGCCGAAGCCACGTACACGTGAGTCGTGTCGTACTGCGCGCCGACCGATACGTCGGGCTGTCTCGCGGCGACTGCGGCTTTTCCGTTCGATACCTCCGGCGGCCCGGCATCGGCAAACGCGGATACGGATGCAACCGATGTCAATCCAATCAGTATCGCCGCGCAGAGAGACGCGAGTGAACGGGGCTGATGAAACGACTTGAACATAGTGTTATCCAAAGGTGTTAGCAATGTTTGAATGGTCTGTGCCTGTCACGTCAGCCGCCCTGCTTCGTCGCGCCCGGCGCCACCGTCTTTTTCGCGTCGGCGTCCTTCACCGGCCCAGTAACCTGAACCGCCGTCGTCTGCACAAAGAACTGCGCTTTGACAACCGGGATGGCGTGCTCGCCAAACACAATGCCGAGCAGCCCGGCCAGCGCAATCAGCGGCGGTGCCGGAGACTGCACCTTGAGTAGCCAATAGAGCAACCCGATGCCGAAGCCGACTCCCAGAGAAATGATGTAGCCCATGCTATTCGTCCTTTTCGGAAACACCCTTCAATTCAACCAGTCCGATCCCAGCACCAGCCCGCAGAAATTCAAGCGGCGATAGTTCGGATCCCACCGGTCCAGTACATCGGCATTCACCGTTCCGAATGTCGTCTCCGGACGATGCTCCATGCCACGCGCATAGGCTTCGATGATCTTCTTCTTGAAACCTGATTCGCGCGGATAGGCCTGCACGATTTCATCGCGCTGTTGTACGGTGAATTCGTCGTGGCCGGCGCCCCGAACATCCATTTGCACACCGGCGCTGACGAGCGCAACCAGCGGCGACATATGTTCCGGAATGCCCGGTGTCGTGTGCAATGCGATCGCCGCCCATACTTCGTCGATCAGACAGTCGACAACGACGTGCTGCCGCAGAAAATCGCGCGCGGCGTTCGCGCCGTCCACCTCGAACCGGTAGGGCGAACGCTGATACTTCACATTCAGACCGACGTTGTGAAACATCGCAGCGACATAAAGCAGTTCCGCATCGAACGTCAGGTTCTCGCGATATCCTGTCAGCGCACCGAACAGAAATGCTCTTAGCGAGTGATGAAACATCAACTCCGACTCTGTACCCCGGATCTGATCGGTCGCCGCCTGAGCCATTACGCCATCGGGAATCTCAATGCCGGCAATGGTCTTCTTCATCTCAACTCCTCCGTGTCGCCTTTGCCCCTGGTGTGCCTCTATACGCATGCCAGACCGGTACCACAGCCAGGCGACGTTCAGGACGGTCGACGTCCAGGGAGCGCCAGTGCATTGCAGCGTATCGAATTAAATTCATAAAGACTTTGGCAAATCCTTAAAAACACTTAATCGGCGCAGTACGCCTGCGAATCCACTCAAAGCGACAGTTCATGAATGCGCCGCACGCCGTCACGAATCCATTGCAGAAAGCCGCCCGGGCTCTGCTCCGCACTACCCGGCGATGCAAGGACCATTTCCTCGGTTGCATGGTGTTCCGACAACAACCGGCACATTTCCTTCACCACCTCCGGGCGCTGCGCGAGGACCGGCGTCAACGCGCTTTTGTCCAGCCGGAACACGGTGGCGCGGGTCAGCGCACGCACGACAACAGCGGTCCGGACGCCAGCGAGAACGCCGGACTGGCCGATCGAATCACCCGGCGCGAGCCTTCGCAGTTCAACCTCGCCGCCGTCCTTCGGCACGATCACTTTCGCAACGCCCTGCGCCAGAATATGGAGTTCATGGCCGTCCACATCCGCCGCGGCATAGATGATGTCGTCGGCATCGAACTCATGTTTCGTCAATTGCGCTGCCAGATGCGATATCTCGTCACCTTCCAGCGTCTGGAAGATCAACACGTTGCCCAGCAAGCGATGTTTCTCGTCCGCTGCGTCGAGAATGGGCTCGGGGACCGACAGCGGCCGCAATACGACGCCGCGCGAGAGCAGATGTCGATGCGCGAGATCGAACAGCTCATTGCGCACGCCGATCTTTTTGCTCAAGGCGTCGACGTAGCAGACAATCTCGTACTCGATCGCATCGTTCGTGGCGCGGCGCACGCTGACAAGCGGTTTGGGATCGATCAGCACGTCCCCGGAACTGGCGGCAGCATTGGCGAGCGCCTCCAGCACGAGCGCGGGCCGGATCGACGGCTTGACCGGCAGCACGATGCTGATGCCGTGCGTATGCGACGGTTCATTGGCGTTGACGATATTGGTGCGTGCGGCCACGCTGTTCGGGATCACGACGATATTGCCCTGACCGTTCAGCAGGCTCGTCGCACGCCAGTTGCTTTCGACCACTTTGCCTTCCACGTCGCCGATCGTCACCCAATCGCCAATCTGAAACGGCTCCGTTGCGTTCAGGACGACGCCTGAAAACACATCGTTGAGCGTGCTCTGGATCGCGAGGCCGAGCACGACCGCGAGCGCGCCGGACGTGGCGAGCAGCCCTTTTACCGGTAGTTGCAGCACGAACGCGATCGCCCCCACCGCGGCGGCCATGAACACCAGCGCACCGAGCACGTCCTGAAACAGGCGCTCCCTGTGCCACGTCTCGGGCAACACCACGCGATCGAGCACGATGATCACGAGGCGAGCACCTTGCAGCCACCACACCACCTCCAGCACCTGCGCAAGCAGATGGCGCAGCGGTTCGTCCGGCCAGGGCGCCGCGCGTAGCGGATTCATCCCCGAACGGAACAGCACGTAGGTCGACAGCCCGAACATGAGCGCACGCAAGGCGAGGCGCCCCCGGTCGCTCTTACGGTCCATGAAGCGCCAGGCGAGGAAATCGAGGACCAGAATGCCCAGGCCAAACAACACACCGTCGATCAGGGTCGGCATCGTGGTCCTCGCTCGCGTGGTGGCACGAACCCGTGGCGATCAGAATGCGAAACAGCTACATCCCAAGGCGCCCCAGAAACCGTTCGAGTCGCTGACCGGCACGTTTTTACGCCACGCCCAGCCGTGGGCGTGGGCATGCACGCCGCACAGATTCACGCAGCCATCCACACAAGCCACCGCTGTCGGCTTGTAACGGCTGTAGCCGCCGAATTCCGCCACAGGCGACCACGACGGACTGACCGGAAGATCGGGCGGTCCGAGCGGCGCGAATTCATCGTCGGCGTACACGACCTTGCCACCCACCACCGTCATCGCCGAGGTCAGGAACTTGATGCGGCTTTCGTCGACAGTGAAGTAGTCTTCGCTAAGTACCGCGAAGTCCGCGAACTGACCGGGCACAAGCGCGCCTTTGCGGTCGTCCTCGCTCGAGAACCAGGCACTGCCTACCGTGTAGCGGCGCAACGCTTCCATCCGGTCCAGACGGTTCTCGCTGGAATACATGGCCGTGCCGCCGACCGTTTTACCCGACACCATCCAGTAAAGCGATACGAACGGGTTGAAGCTCGCGACGCGCGTGGCGTCCGTACCCGCACCAACGGGCAATCCGGCATCGAGCATATGGCGAATCGGCGGGGTGCGCTTGACGGCTTCTTCACCATATCGCTGGATGAAGTACTCGCCTTGAAAGGCCATCCGATGCTGAATCGCGATGCCGCCGCCGAGTGCTCGCACCCGCTCGATGTTCTTCTGCGTGATGGTCTCGCAATGGTCGAAGAACCAGCGCAGCCCGTTGAACGGGATCTCGGCGTTCACCCGCTCGAATACATTCAGGAAGCGCTCGATCGATTCGTTGTACGTGGCGTGAAGGCGGAACGGCCAGCGGTTCGCCACCAGCAGTTTGACGACCGCTTCCAGTTCGTCTTCCAGCGTATCCGGCAGATCCGGGCGTGGCTCGAGAAAATCTTCGAAGTCCGCTGCCGAGAACACCAGCATTTCACCGGCGCCATTGACGCGCAGGAAATCGTCGCCGTCGCCGGGTTTGGTCATCTTCACCCACTTCGCGAAATCTTCGATTTCCTTCTTGGCATTCTGCGTGAAGAGGTTGTATGCGATCCGCACACTCAGTTCGTTGCGCTTCGCGAGATCCATGATGACCGCGTAGTCATCCGGATAGGCCTGGTAGCCGCCACCCGCGTCGATCGCGCTCGTCACGCCGAGGCGATTCAGTTCGCGCATGAAATGCAGCGTGGAATTGCGCTGGTCTTCCGGAGCGAGCTTCGGCCCTTTGGCGAGCGTCGCGTACAGGAGGCCGGCGTTCGGCCGTGCGATCAGCATGCCGGTCGGGTTGCCGCGCTTATCGCGCTGGATCTCGCCGCCGGGGGGATTAGGTGTGTCTTTGGTGTAACCGACCGCGCGCAGCGCCGCTGCATTCAGGAGCGCGCTGTCGTACAGATGCAGAATAAATACCGGCGTGTCCGGCGCGATCGCATTGACTTCTTCGAGTGTCGGCCCGCGGCCCTCGGCGAACTGGAATTCATTCCAGCCGCCCACCACGCGCACCCATTGCGGTGCCGGCGTGCGCGCCACCTGCTTCTTCAGCATGTCGAGCGCGTCCGCGAGCGACGGCACGCCGTCCCACCGCAACTCCATGTTGAAGTTCAATCCGCCTCGAATGATGTGCAGGTGGGAATCGTTCAGACCGGGGATGACCGTGCGCCCCTTGAGGTCAACCTGCCGCGTCGCGTCGTTCACGTGACGCATCACGACATCACGAGACCCCGCAGCGATGATACGGCCGTTCGCGACGGCAAGCGCATCGGCGAATGAACGCTTGTCGTCCTGCGTAGCGATCTTGCCGTTAAAGAAGACAACTTCGGCCGGCGTCGGCACGGAAGTATTGGAAGTCATGGCGATCCTCATAGGGAGCGCTCCGCTTCTCACGCGCGGAGCTATTCATGGGAAGCGGGCGCTCGGCGACTGCTTACTTCTTTGCAGGCACAGGTGCCAGAACCTCGTGCGACCCCGCCGCGCGCTGGGGAGCCTTGTGCACCATGGTGTAGGCATAGTCAACGCCCATCCCGTACGCACCCGAATGCTCTTTGGCAATCGCCATGACGTCGTTGTAAGTCTCTTTGTGCGCCCAATCGCGTTGCCATTCGAGCAGCACCTGTTGCCAGGTCATCGGAACCACGCCGGCCTGGATCATGCGCTGCATCGCGTAGTCATGCGCGTCCTTCGACGTGCCGCCCGATGCGTCGGCGACCATATAGATTTCGTAGTCGCCTTCGGCCATGGCGCATAGCGCAAACGTGTTGTTGCAAACCTCGGTCCACAAACCTGCCACCACTACCTTTTTCCGGCCATTGGCAGCCAGCGAGTCACGAACCTTCTGGTCGTCCCACGAATTCATGGATGAACGTTCGAGCACTTTGTGGCCCGGAAACACGTCCAGCAGCTCGGGGTACGTGTATCCCGAGAAACTTTCGGATTCCACTGTCGTAATAGTGGTAGGAATGTTGAACACCCGCGCTGCCTTCGCGAGTCCTACTACGTTGTTCTTAAGTACCTGACGGTCAATGGACTGAACCCCAAAGGCCATTTGCGGCTGTTGGTCGATGAAGATGATCTGCGAATTTGCAGGCGTCAGAACTTCGAGTTTCGGATTTGCCATGGCTTTGTACGTCCTAAATAATTTGTGAACACGGGAAGACATGTCGCACTCGCTTCAAGTGCGAGAAAAACTGAAATCCATTCTATCGACGGCTTTCTAAAGAATCCTTCCCGAGAACCTTAATAGTTCTTAAAAAAGACTTTCAACAAGGGAAGCCCGGCTAATCCCGCCCCGGCCCTCGCCGCCGCCCGCTCAGAACATTTCACATTTTCTGCAGGACTTTATGTGCGCGGCATTCCTACACTTCAATCACCCGTAGTCGTGAACGCACGTTGCACCTATCGACACAATCAAATGGGTTCTCCATGAAAGAAGCACTTACCGCAGCAGCGCATCGCGCGGCGCCGTTCAGCCTTCGGGTGAGGTATGAAGCCGGGCTTCCAGAAACTGAAGAAGCGAGCGCACTTTGCTGGAGTGACGGCGATTGGGCAGATAGGCGGCATAGACGACTGCATCACCTTGATGAGGGCTCGCATCGAAAGTCTCGAGGAGGCGCATCAGGCGCCCCGCGCGAATCTCGGCGCCGACCAGCCATTCGGGCAGCAAGGCGACGCCGCGCCCCGCCATCACCGCCTCAAGCAGGAGGTCGAGACTGTTCGACAACAGATGGCCGCGCACCTCGACGCGCTGTTCGACGCTGTCCCGCCGGAAGGTCCAGACCTGGCGGGTGCGGTAGCCGCCGCCGTACGCGACACGAAGGCACTCGTGAGCTTCGAGCGCTTGCGGTGTCTGAGGCGTGCCGCTGCGCTCCAGGTAGTCGTGGCTTGCCACGACGTAGCGCAGATTGTTCGCCAGCCTTCTGACGATCACGTTGGCGTCACGATCGGGCAGCCCGATCCGGATCGCGACGTCGATCCGGTCGAGCGCGAGATCGACAAAGTGATCGGCCACGACGACGTCGAGAAACACGCGCGGATTCTCGGAAAGGAATGCCGCCAGATGCGGCGCAAGCCGCAAGCGGCTGTAAGTGGACGGTACCGAAATTCTGAGCGAACCGACCGGCAACGCGCCACTGTCGAAGACGCTCTCGTCCGCTTCGGCCAGATCGTCGAGCACCTTGCCGACCTGCTCGACGTACGCAATGCCGGCGTCCGTGAGGCTGACCTTTCTGGGTGTGCGGGTCAGCAGCGCGGTGCCCAGGGAGACCTCCAGCGAGTCCATCAGACGCGTAACAGACGACGTGGCCACCCCGAGACGTTGTGCAGCCTTTGAAAAGCCGCCGGCGTCGGCCACTTCCAGCAACGTATTCAGGGCGAGGAGTTTGTCCATGCTTGGCCTTATCGACGGTTTGGTTGCGAATAACGCAACGCCAGGTTGCATTTTAGACACATTCTACAAATTCAACGCAACGCATAAGCTGCATTCATTACCTAGTGAGGGGTGCAACATGCGAGCCATTCAGGTCGAGTTCAACTACGACGTCACTTGTCCGTGGCGTTCCGCAGAGCAAAGGAACGCAGCATGAGATCGCTTGAGAAACCCCGCGCGGTCGTGATCGGCGGTTCGCTCGGTGGGCTGCTCGCGGCCACCACCTTGCGGGCGGCCGGCTGGCAGGTCGACGTGTTCGAAACATCGCCAAACGAGCTGGAAAGCCGCGGCGGCGGCGTCGTGCTTCAGCCGGATGTGCTGGATGCGCTCCATTTTGCCCGCGTTCCATTGCCGAACCCGCCTGGCGTGGCGTCGGGCGAGCGCATCTATCTGGACCGCGAAGACAACATCGTCGAACGACCGCACATGCCGCAGATGCAGACGTCATGGAGCCTGCTGTACCGCGCCATGAAAAATGCGCTACCTGCGGCGGCCGTGCACGCAGGCGAGACCTTTGTCGACTTCCGCATGGAAGGCGAGCAGATCGTCGCGCAGTTCGAGAGCGGCCGCAGCGAGCAGGCGGATTTGCTGATCGGCGCCGACGGCATACGTTCCACCCTCAGGCAGCGCCTGCTGCCCGATATCCTGCCAGCCTACGCGGGCTACGTGGCATGGCGCGGACTCGTCGACGAACCCGATCTGCCGCGGCGCGCAGCGGACATGCTGCGTGACCGGTTCACGTTTCAGGACGGCGGTGGGCACTCCGCTCTCGCCTATCTGATTCCGGGCGAGGGCGATTCGACCACAGTCGGAGCGCGCCGCTGGAACTGGGTGTGGTACCGCAAATACAGCCGCGAAAAACTCGACGAGCTACTGGTCGACCGCCACGGCGTTGCGCGCGCGTTCTCCTTGCCGCCGGGCACGACCAAAAGCGCGGACATCGCACAACTGCGGGACGACGCACGCGCGCTGCTCGCGCCGACCTTTCGCGCCCTCGCCGACGCGACCGATGATCCGTTCATGCAACCCATCGTCGACCTGCGCTCGCCGAAGATGGTGTTCGGCCGGGCGATCCTGCTCGGCGACGCCGCATCCGTTCCGCGTCCACACACGGCGGGCAGCACCGCGAAGGCCGCGGCCAATGCCCATTCTTTGGCGCTTGCGTTGTCATCGACATGGCACAGCGGCGCAACGATCGACACCGCCCTCAAACGTTGGGAGAACCAACAGTTGCAACGCGGCAGGCTGATGACCGATCTGGGTATTTCGCTGGGCAACCGGTTAATGAACATCGCCCGCTGATATCCGGATTTTCCAGTTCTTCTACTTCAAGGAGTTGTCATGTCAACCCAGGCATCCACCACGGCGGGCGGCACAGGCCACGTCAAAATGACGCGTAGTCTGATCGCGTTGTTCGCGTTCTGTTGCGGCGCTATCGTCGCGAACCTGTACTACGCACAACCGATCACCGAACTGATCGCACCGGACATTCACATGTCCGGCAATACAGCCAGCATGATCGTTTCACTCACGCAGATCGGCTACGCATTCGGCCTGTTCTTTCTGGTGCCGCTCGGCGACCTGCTGGAGAACCGCAAGCTGATGATCACCACCGCGCTAGTCTCGATTGTGAGTCTCGGTGCCGCGGCTTTCGCTCATCAACCCGGCTGGTTCCTCGCGATCTCGCTGCTGGTTGGATTCAGCTCAGTGGCCGTACAGATTCTGATCCCGCTCGCCGCGCATCTCGCGCCGGACGAGTCGCGCGGCAAGGTGGTCGGCACCATCATGAGCGGCCTCTTGCTCGGCATTCTGCTGTCTCGTCCGATCTCGAGCCTGGTGGCCGGGCACTTCGGCTGGCGCGCGGTGTTCGGTTCCGCGGCGGTGCTGATGGCGATCGTCACCACCGTGCTGGCGCTGACTATTCCGCCGCGCCAACCGGACCACAAGGCCACCTACTTCGAACTGATCGGCTCGCTCGGCCACCTGGTCCGCACGATGCCGGTTCTGCGTCACCGCTCGTTCTACCAGGGGCTGATGTTCGCTTCGTTCAGTCTCTTCTGGACCGCGATCCCGGTGGAGTTGACGCGGCATTACGGACTCTCGCAAACCGCGATCGCCGTCTTCGCGCTGGTCGGTGCGATCGGCGCAACCTCGGCGCCGGTGGCCGGACATCTGGCCGATGCGGGTCACACAGTGCGCGCGACGCTGATAGCACTCGTGGTGGGCGCCCTTGCTTACATGCCCGCACTGATCCATCCGGCGTGGGGTGTGTTCGGACTCGTCGCGACCGGCATCATCCTCGATTTCGCCGTGCAGATGAACATGGTGCTCGGCCAACGCGAAATCTATGCGTTGCATGCGGCGAGCAGAAACCGCTTGAACGCGCTGTATATGACCAGCATCTTCGTCGGCGGTGCTTTCGGTTCGGCGCTCGCCAGCCCGCTCTACGAACACGGTGGCTGGCCGCTGGTCGCCGGCGCAGCCACGGCCTTCCCGCTCATCGCACTGGCGCACTACCTCGCGATCGGCCGTCCGCACGCCGCCAGCATCGCTTGACTGCCTCTTTCCGCAGACAACCGGACGGCGCGCGGTGCGCGCGTGGTCCGCGCGTGGTCCGGTTAACAAGATTTCAGCCTAGCTTCAGGAAATTCCGCGACGTTGGCGATACGCTGATCAACATCAGTCACGCTATCTGAGTGACGCACAGCTTAACGCTTGTGCATTCTTTGAATCAGAATTTCTCCGACAGGTGCATGAATGACTCGCAAGTCTAGATTGCTGACGTTAGGCGGCGTGGTCATCGTGGCCGCGCTGATCGTCGTCGCATTGCTGGTTTGGAAACCCGCCATCGCACCGATCAGCCCGCCGGCGGCATCGTCGTTCGACGCGCAGACAAAGCTCGCCGGCGCGCGCGTCGTGGCGCTCGGCGACTGTATCGTGTGTCACACCGCGAAGGGCGGCAAACCGTTCGCGGGGGGCCTGCCGCTCGCCACCCCGTTCGGCACCATCTACGCGACCAATCTCACGCCCGATGTCGAAACCGGCATCGGCAGCTGGTCGCTCGAAGCATTCACGCGAGCAGTGCGCCACGGCGTCTCGCGCGACGGTCACCTGCTCTATCCCGCGTTTCCTTATATTCACTTCACGCGCATGTCCGATGGCGACATTTCAGCCGCCTACGCGTACCTGATGACGCGCGAGCCGGTCAACGCGAGTGCGCCTGCCAACGACCTGATCTTCCCGTTGAACTTCCGGCCTTTGCTGGCCTTCTGGAACATCTTGTTCCTGCACCCCGGCGAACGGGCTGCGGATGTTTCGAAAGATGCCGAGTGGAATCGCGGCAAGCTGCTGGTGGACGGCCTCGGTCACTGTGCCTCGTGCCATTCGCCGCTCAACGCGATTGGCGGTGAAAAGCTGGGACATGCATTCGACGGCGGCATCGTCGACGGCTGGGAAGCTCCCCCGCTGAATGCACTCAGCGCGGCGCCGAAGCCCTGGACCCAGGAACAGCTCGTCACGTATCTGCGCAGCGGCCGCGCCAGCGAACACGGCGCCGCGGCCGGCCCGATGCTGCCCGTCACGCGTGACCTCGCTACGGTACCCGAAGAGGACGTGCAGGCGATTGCCACTTACATCCTGTCGATTCAGAAAGCGCGCCCGGCCGTCATGGATGCCGCTGCCGAGGGCGTCGATCACGCCGATGCGTCGCCTGCGGCGCAACGCGGCGCGACCCTGTTCGGCGCATCGTGCGCGCAGTGCCACGGCCCCGCCGCGCCGATGCAATCGATCGGCGAGCGCCCCACGCTGGCGTTCAGCACCGCCGTCAACGCAACAACACCCCGCAACGCCGCCCAGATGATTCTCAGCGGCAATGGCTGGCACGGCGAGGACAGCATGAACTACATGCCGTCCTTTAGCGAAATCTACAGTGACCAGCAGATCGCCGACCTGGTGTCCTATATCCGCGCGACCTATTCGCAGCGCGGAGAGTGGAAGGACGTCGAGGACACGGTGGTCAAAGTCAGAAAGGAGAATAACGCGCGATGATCAACCTTACTGTCAATGGCGTGCAGCACGCGCTGGATATCGATCCGTCGACGCCACTGCTTTACGCACTGCGCAACGACCTGCACCTGCACGGCGCCAAGTTCGGCTGCGGTCTTGGACAATGCGGCGCGTGCACGGTGATCGTGGGCGACAAGGCCGCATTTTCCTGCCTGATGCCCGTGTCGTCGATCGGCAGCCGCCCCGTGCGCACGATCGAGAGTCTCGGCACCGCCGAGCATCCCGGCCCGCTGCAGAAGTCGTTCATCGAACATCAGGCCGCGCAGTGCGGCTATTGCATCGCCGGCATGATCATGCGCGCTCAGGCGCTGCTCGAGCGCAATCCGCGGCCGACCGAGAATGAGCTGCGCGAACACATGGAGCCGAATCTTTGCCGTTGCGGTACCCACATGCGCATCCTCGCCGCGATCCGCGAAGTCGCGCACCTGCCCGCACCCGACGCTACGCCCGCCCCGCCTCAAGGCGCGGTGACCCATGGAGGCACGCAATGAGCGTCAAAGAAGACGATATCAACGAGGGACGCCGCCGCTTCATGATGTCCGGCGCGCTCGTGGTGAGCTTCAGTCTGTTCCCCGGCATCAAGGCCATGGCGCAGGAGGTGATCGCGGACGAAGGTGCTGCGGTACACGTGGCCAAAGCGACCGAAACGCTCGCGGGCAGCCTGAAGACCAATCCGTTTCTCGATGCATGGATCAAGATCGATCCCGCAGGCAAGGTGACTGTCTACACCGGCAAGGTGGAATTAGGCACCGGCGTGCGCACTGCGCTGCTGCAAATCGCAGCCGAAGAGCTGAACATGGCACCCTCGCTGATCACGTTCTTGACCGCCGATACGGGCGCCTCGCCGGACGAGGGACTCACGGCGGGCAGCCACACCATCGTCGACAGCGGCAGCGCCTTGCTGAACGCCTCCGCCCAGGTGCGCGGCCTGCTCGTCGATGCGGCGGCCAAACACTTCGGCGTCGAGAGCGGCGTGCTGCAAGTTCAGGACGCGGTCATCAAGGCACCCGACGGCCGCACGATGACGTACGGTCAGGCGGTCGGCGCGGTGGATCTCCATCGCATGGCAACGCCGGTGTCGCCGTTGAAAGACCCAGCCAGGTTCGTGACGATCGGCACATCATTGCCGCGCCTGGATATCCCGGGCAAGGTGACGGGCGGCCCGAGCTATGTGCAGGACATGTCGATGCCGGGCATGCTGCATGCGCGGGTGGTGCTGCCGCCGGTTTATGCTGCGAAGCTGCTGCAAACCAATACGCCCGAGATTCTGAAAATGCCGGGCGTCGTCAAGGTGATCAGGGACGGCAGCATGCTGGCCGTGGTCGCCAAAGGCGAATGGCAGGCGGTGCAGGCGCAACGCGCGCTGGCCGCGGGAAGTCAGTGGAGCGCCGGACGCACGTTGCCCGACCCGGCTACCGTACACCGCGATCTGAAAACGATTTCCACGCAACACATCGAGATCGCGAACACGCACAATGCAGCCGGCGCGCCCGTCAAAACGCTGAGCGCGAAGTACACCAAGCACTACATGCTGCACGGTTCGATCGGGCCATCCTGCTCGGTCGCGCATTTCAAGGACGGCACCATGACGGTCTGGACGCACTCGCAAGGCGTCTATCCGCTGCGCGATGCGCTCGCGGAAATGCTGTCGCTGCCGAAAGAGAATGTGCGCTGCGTTCACGTCGAAGGATCGGGCTGCTATGGGCACAACGGCGCGGACGACGTAGCCACGCACGCCGCCTTGATCGCCCGCGAGATGGCAGGCCAGCCGGTTCGCGTGCAATGGATGCGCGAACAGGAGCATACCTGGGATCACTTCACACCCGCCATGGTCACCGAAGTGAGCGCATCGCTCGACGCGAGTGGCAGCATCGTCAACTGGGATTACGCGCTGTGGAGCAGCTCGCACAACGAGCGGATCGTGAACGCGGGGCGGCTTCTTCCCGCGCAAATGCTGGAAAAACCCTTCGTGCCGGCGCCGTCGGTGCCGATGGTGCAACCCGAAGGCGGCGGCGACCGCAACGCGATTCCGCTGTACGCGTTCCCCAACATGCACGTGATGAACAACTTCTCGCCGACCATGCCGTTGCAAACGTCGGCGATGCGCTCGCTCGGCGCACATATGAACGTCTTCACGATTGAGACGTTCATGGACGAGTTGGCCGCCGCGGCCGGCGCCGACCCCGTCGCGTTCCGGCTCAAGCATATGCAGGATCCGCGCGCGCGCGACGTGATCCGGCTCGCGGCCGAAAAATTCGGCTGGCCGCGCGCGCCGCGCAAGGCCAATCATGGCGTCGGCTTTGCGTTCGGAAAGTACAAGAATCTGATGTCGTATGTGGCGATGGCCGTGGAGATATCCGTGGTGCCCGAGACGGGCCAGGTGATTCTCGAACACGCCGAAGTGGCGGTGGACGCGGGGCAGATCGTCAGCCCCGACGGCATCCGCAACCAGATCGAGGGCGGCCTGATTCAATCCACCAGTTGGACACTTTATGAACAATTGCAATTCGACACAGCGAGAATCCGCAGCTTCGACTGGAGCAGCTACCCGATCCTGCGGTATTCCGCCGTGCCGCGCGGTTTGAACGTGCATCTGATCAATCGGCCGGGCTTGCCGTTTCTCGGGGCTGCAGAAGCGTCGATGGGTCCGACCGCCGGCGCGCTCGGCAACGCGTTGTTCGATGCGACTGGAAAGCGCTTGCGCGACATGCCCCTGGGTGGCGATAACCTGCGCCGTCTGATTGACGTATAAAGAATCCGCACGGCGCAGCTTGCACAAGGTGGAGCTGCGTCGCGGATATCAGTAACGTTTCTACAAGGAACACGCCAGTGATCATCGATCTATCGGGCAAAACCGCCATTGTCAGCGCATCCACGGCGGGCATCGGCCTCGCGATCGCCACAGGGATCGCGGCGGCAGGCGCGACCACCATTGTCAATGGACGCAAACAGGAAGCGGTGGACCGCGCCATCGACACGATTCTTAAGACTGTTCCCACGCCAAAGCTACGCGGGTTCGCCGGCGACCTCAGCACGCCCGAGGGCTGCGACGCGCTGGCGAAAGCCGTCCCGCAAGCGGACATCCTCGTGAACAATCTGGGCGTGTATGGCCCCGGCGACGTTTTCACCACCACCGACGACGACTGGGCGCGCTATTTCCAGGTCAACGTGATGTCAGGCGTAAGGCTGACGCGTGGCTACCTCAAGGGCATGATGGAACGCAAGTGGGGGCGCGTGGTGTTCATCTCGTCGGAGTCGGCACTGAACATTCCCCCCGACATGCTCGCGTACGGTTTCTCGAAGACCGCGCAATTGAGCATCGCGCGTGGCATCGCCAAACAGGCCGCCGGCACGGGCGTGACGGTGAACGCCGTGCTGCCGGGCCCCACTTTGTCGGACGGCTTTCGGGCGATGGTGGAAGAGACGGCGAAGGCGCAAGGCAAAACGGTCGAACAGGTCGGCATCGATTTCGTGCGCGCGCATCGCCGCAGTTCGATCATCCAGCGGCCGGCAAGCACGGAAGAAATCGCGAACATGGTCGTGTATGTGTGCTCGCAGCAGGCTTCGGCAACCACAGGCGCGGCCTTGCGGGTGGACGGCGGCGTGGTGGATACGATTGCGTGAGCGGATGACGGGCACACACTATCGGGCGCATCTGCCCCGCGATGCAGGAGAATGTCCGTCCGTCAGTTTTCGCCACGGTCGGACCGGGCAACACAGAAGGGACTCAATCGAAACACGATGAATAGCAAGAAAAATATGGCCACGGTACTCGCGGCGGTCCTGTTCACGGGTCAAGGTTTTGCACAGGGACTCGCTAACAACGCCACACAGAATGCCTCCGATGCGGGTAGGGGGCCGCCCGTCGCACAGCAAGGCAGTGGCCCCTCGGCGACGCGCACCAGCAGGCATCACATGTTGCATGACAATGCAAAGAAAAGCAGCAATCCCACAGCAAAACCCAAGCCACAACTTAAGCCGGACTATGCGTGTCAAGATCTGCACGTCAAACCGATGAATTGCCCAACCCGATAGCGAGACGCGCCATCTTCCTGTTCGAACGGCCTGGCTTGCCGTCAGCCGGATTGGCAGAAGTCGTTAGTAGAAGCCCTTCTCCCCTTCCGGCCTGGTCTTGAAACGCTTGTGCACCCAGTAGTACTGCTCTGGAATATGCGGAATTTCTGCCTCGATCCACTCGTTCATGCGGCGCGCGTCCGTATAGTCATCGCCGCTCGCAAAAATACGTGAATCACGCAACCGATTGGAAATTTGCCAAACACGATCTCGTCTTGTGAATGCGCGCTATCTTTTTCTGAAGACCTTCGAAAGGCGCATCTGTGCCACCACCGCCCTCCCACTCAGTGCGACAATTGAGCCTATCAAACCGTGCGCAGTCCAGGACAGGCGCAATCAGGCAACTACCGCGGGAATCTTCGATGAAGCTGTCATTTGAGGTATTGGAAGCACTCGACGCAATCGATCGCACCGGCACGTTCGCGGAGGCGGCCGAACTTCTGCATCGTGTGCCGTCGTCGCTGAGCTATCTGGTGCAGAAGCTCGAAAGCGACCTCGAAGTCAACCTGTTCGATCGGAGCGGCCGGCGTGCGAAATTCACACACGCTGGACGCGTGGTGGTCGAGGAAGGCAGGCGTCTGCTGCAGGGCGCCGAAGAACTCGAGCTCAAGGCCAAACGCGTGCAACACGGCTGGGAAGCGGACCTGCGCATCTGCATCGACGAAATCCTGCCTTTCGACGCAATCTGGCCGCACGTCCATGCGTTTTACGACATGAACATGGAGACTCGCCTGCGCCTGTCCCGGGAAGTGTTGGGCGGCACGTGGGATGCATTGATTACGCGGCGTGCCGACCTCGTGGTTGGCGCCGCGGGCGATCCACCCAACTTGCCCAATCTCGTCACCCGCCCGATCGGCTCGATGCGCCATATTTTCGTGGTAGCGCCCACTCATCCGCTCGCGGAGCTTCCCGAACCGCTGACCATGGAAACCGTCGCACGCCATCGCGGCGCGGTCATCGGCGATACCTCGCGCGAATTGATGCCGCGCACCGTCGGTGCTGCCGCTACGCAAAATTGTCTGACGCTGCCCACGCTCGCCGGCAAACTCGCCGCGCAACTCGAAGGGCTCGCAGTCGGCACCATTCCCGAGTGCCTCGCGACAGCGCCTATTGCACGCGGCGAGCTCGTCGCCAAGCAGGTCTTCGGCATGCGGGATGTGACGCACTTTTATATGGCTTGGCGCGAAGATGAAACCGGGCAGGCGATGCGCTGGTGGATCGATCGACTCGACGCACCCGATCTCGTGGAGCGGTTCGTCAGCAACCAGTACGTATGACGGCGGCCGGTGCGTGTCAGGCGCCGATACAGGCCGGCCGGCAATCCTTGTTGTCGACGGCGGCGATTTTTACCTCCAGTTCGGCCAGCAAGGCGCGGCCGTCCTGAACATCCGGATCAGCCGGGTACTTGCTCAGGCGAGCCAGCGCTCGCGCCAGCAAGTCGCGCGCCTCGCCCAAACGGTCCTGCTCGATCCAGAGCCGCGCGAGACTACTCGCGGCACGCACCGCGAGAACAGCCGCGCTCTGCTGGCGTGCCGACTCCAGCGCGGTCGTGAACCACGCTGCGGCATCCGCGTCCCTTTGCAAGGCGCGCATCACGTCACCTTTCGCACGGCACAGCTCGGCGTAATACCACCGCTCCCCTGTCTCCTTGCAATGCTGCAAAGCTTCGTCGATCGCGGCCAGCGCTTCTGTGTACTGTTCCGCACGCATCAGCGCGCGGGCGAACTGACATAGCAGCATCGTCAGTTGCGCCAGAAAGTCGATGTCACGAAGTTCGTCCAGCGCGCCGCGAAATTGCGCCAGCCTGTGCGGATGCTCGCCGGACAGCGAAAACAGATACTCGTCATAGCACGCACAGCAGGTGTGCCAGATCGACAGCGACACGCGCGACGCAATGCCCTTCAGCATCGCAAGTCCGCGTTCTGCCGCCGCGCGCTCGCCCACGAGCAGCGCAAGCGGCACAAAAACGTCGCCGAGCACATAGCAGGTCACGAGTTCGAAATCGTGTTGAACGGCAGCCTCCAGCGCCTCTCCGGCAAGCCGCATCGCCCCTGCCGTGTCGCCCAGCGCCCACGTCACGCGCGCGAACAGCGCCCGCGCGACAATGGCCTGGTTGAACCTGAAGCCGATCGTGTTCCACCGATGATCCGAGGGTACCCAGGCGCTCAACATCTCTTCGAGCTTCTGGCGAGCCATGCGCTGCTCGCCGACGTAATGCAGCGCGGCGCCTTCCATGCGGCGGCCGATCAGACTGTGTGTCGCGTCTGTGAACTGACCGGCCAGCGCTTCGAAGCGCCGCGCCACGACCAGCGCCTGACGCGCCTCCCCGCCCGCCTGATACGAGTGCCGTAGTCCGCACAACGCGCGCGATTCAAAGCCGGCATGGTCCACAGCAACAGCAAGCGTCAACACTTCGGACCATGCTTCCATCGTCTCCATAGTCGGACCCTGCGTATAGACAAGCGCAGCCGCCCAGCTCGTCGTCAGCCTCAAGCGCGCTTCGGGCGGAAAGTTTGAAGGGTCTGTATCACGCGCGGCATCGAGCGCGGCGCGCGCGCGGCTACGGCATTCGTCGACCAGCGAAAGATCGAACAGATACGGCACGACAATCGAGGCAAGCTCGATGCCGACCACGTGATCGCCCGTGGCCGAAAAAGCCCAGTCGAGCGCGGCTCGCACATTGCCGATTTCACGCGTGAAATCCGCCAGACCGTCTTGCAGCGACGTCACCGCCAGATCGTCGCGCACGTGTTTGAAGCGCTCGCAGAATGACTTTGCGTGAGCGAGCGCGGCGGCGCCACGCTCGCCGTTGTCGTCGAGTCGCTGCAGCGCATAGGCGCGTGTCGTTTCCAGCAGACGATACCTCGGTGAAGCGCTGCCGTCGGCTCGAATCACCAGCGACTTCGACACGAGGCCGCTCAGCGCATTCAGCACTTCCGTCTGCGTGAAGCCAAGTTGCGCACCGACGTAGTTGGCCGAATCGAACGTGAACGCATCGACGAACATGCCGAGCCAGCGCAAGATGACACGTTCGCTATTGTCGAGCAGACGGTAGCTCCAGTCGAGTGTCGCCTTCAACGTCTGATGGCGCGGCAACGCCGTCCTGTAACCTCCCGACAGTATCCGCAAGCAGTCGTCGAGCCGCGCCGCCAGCACTTCAATGCCGAGGACCGCAGCACGCGCCGCCGCCAGTTCGATGGCGAGCGGAATGCCGTCCAGATGCCGGCAGACCTCTCCAATCAGAAAAATGCTGCGTTCGTCGGACGAAAATTGCGGATCGGCAGCGCGGGCGCGCGCGAGAAACAGCTGAACCGCACTCGTCTGCAACACATCATCGCTTGGGTTTTCAGGGCTGGGCACGTCGAGCGACAGAACCGGATAGACGACTTCGTCACGCGAGCGCAGCGCTTCGCGACTCGTCGCCAACACCCGCATACCTTCGCCGGCTGCCGCCAGCGCCTCCGCCATGGTGGCAGCGGCTTCGATTACGTGCTCGCAATTGTCCAGCACGATCAACAGGCGCTTGCCCCTCATCTCATGCGCGATCTGCGCAAGCGAAAGGCCGGACGAAGAAATCTTCATGCCGAGCGCCATTGCAAGTGCGTCCAGCGCAAAACGTGAGTCCGACACCGGCGCAAGCGACACGAACGCCACACCGTCGGGAAAGCGCGGCAACATCTGTCTCGCCGCTTCGATAACGAGGCGCGTCTTACCGATGCCGCCCGATCCGACGAGCGTCACGATTTGCGCAGGTTCGATGGCGGCCAGCACCTCCGCGACGGCGCATTGCCGCCCCACCAGCGCCGACACATGGAGAGGAAGATTGTGCGTGTTTAAGCGGTGCGCATCTGGCCGGTGTATCGCGAGGGCGTCCGCGCTCACCTTCGCAATCTCAGCGCCCGCCGCCATCTTCACGCCGGTCATACGGTAACCGCGGCCTGGCACCGTCACAATACGGTCGCGATCAGCGCCCAGCGCCTTGCGTATCGCCGTAATATGCACCTGGAGGTTGTTTTCTTCTACGATCGTGTCGGGCCAGACGTGCCGCATGATCTCATCCTTGGAGACCAGCGCCCCGTTGGCGGCAATCAGCAATTCAAGGACGTCGAAGGCGCGGCTGCCGAGACGCACTGATTCGCCATGCGAGCGCATTTCACGATGCTCGAGCGAAATGTGAAGTTGTCCAATTTGAATCATCGCAAGCTCGCGAATCCAGAAAAGTGAATCGATTGAGCGACAGCGTTGCGTATGTCTCGATAGTCTGTTCCTGGGTAGTCAGGTCCGGACGGACGCGTGGGCAACCGGAACCCGAAAAGTTTCGTGAGGAAGTCTATCTCGATAATCAGATTAGGGAAATACTACGGCAGTTCGAGTCCGCAAATAGCACAAATTTTTGATCGATCAAATCAAATTTCTTGACCCTTCGGTCATACAGGACGACCTGCGTGTTTCACTGACCGAAACTGGCTTGCATGCCGGCGTGCGGTGGGCTTCGCGATCGCCTACTGCGCCTTGTTCAATACCCTCTGCTTGCTGCTAGCCGCGGATCGCCCGCTAGTCTTTCCATTGCGCGCCCAGAATCAGTCCGCAGAAATTCACGCGGCAGTATTCAGGATCGATCCGCTCGAGCACGTCCGCGCTGACCGTCCCGAACGTCGATGCCGGCCGATGCGCGATGCCGCGCCCGATTGCGTCGATGATCCGTTCCTTGAACCCGCTGTCCCGCGGATACGCCTGCAGTATTTCGTCACGCTGTGTTTGCGTGCAGGCATTCAGGTTCTCCGCAAGCAGGTCCGTACGCACCGCCTCGGAAAGTCCCCGTGCAAGCGGCGACATATGCGCCGGAATACCGGGCGTCATGTGCAGCGCAATCGCGTGCCAAACATCGTTCATCTCAGCAGCCGAGGCGCCGTAACGCCGCAGAAATTCCCGCGCTGCATTGGCGCTATCCACTTCATAGCGCAGTTGCGAATGACCGAATGCCGAACTCAGACCGACGCCGGCGAACATCGCGGCGACGTATAGCGTACCCGGATCGCACGCGAGCCCTTCGCGTTCGAGCGTCAGCGACGCAAACACGAACACACGCGCCGCATGACCGACCAGCACGTCCGGCAGGCACGCCAGCGCAGCGTCCGCAGCCGCCACAGCCATTGGACTTCGCGGGATCGGGACGCCCGCGACGATGTCAGGCGAAGTTGCACAACTAGGCGTCATGGCGCGGGCTCAGCGGAGTAGACCTGAATTGTTATTGGAACGGCTTATGCACGCCGGCTCGCCGGCGTTCGCGTAAACCATGAAACACGGTAGCGTCCCGCGCCGCCGATTACGATCGTGCCGAACAGGATCAACAGCATCCATGTTGAGACCGATGCCGTATCACGACTTGGGAAGCAGATTAGAGTGAGGGCGCACTAAAAGTCCTGACGACCACCTTAAATATTCTTAAACGTAGCCGCGGAGACTGCGTGAGAGAGCGCAAGACTGCGACGCTGGTTGTCAATGCTTGAGGGAACGACGCCTTTAGCAGGATTTATGACGCGCTCAGGACTTTTAAGGTATCCGTGCGCGATCATCGCCTCACCGATGTCCGCAATCTTGAGGGAACCTGCTATGTCTTACGATCCGTTTTCGCCCAACGCCTATGGGGTCGCGGCCGCAGGATCGAGAAGCCGAGGCACCCAGCCATGAAGACCACGTCCACATGGCGCCTGTTAGGGGCGATCTGCGCAACCCTCGTGGGCGTGGCGTTCTTCTTCACCATCATCGGTGTCTTCGGACTGCCAGCGTCGATCATCGCGCTCGCACTCTTCGTCGCGCTAGCCGTAGCGATCTCCCTGCGCCCCCAAACCGAACGGAAACAACCGTGAACCTCGATCCCGCCATCCTCGCGCGCGTCCAGTTCGCGTTCACCGTCAGCTTTCACATCATCTTTCCGACGATTTCCATCGGACTCGCTGCGTTTCTGGCCATCATGGAAGGCCTGTGGCTGAAGACCAAAGACCCGCTCTATCTGCAGATCTATCGTTTCTGGCTCGGCATCTTCGCGATGGGCTTCGGGGTCGGCGTGGTCACCGGGATCGTCCTCTCGTTCGAATTCGGCCTCAGCTTCGCCAGATTCGGACAGATGGCGGGCCCAGCCATCGGCCCGATGATCGGGCTGGAAGTGCTGACCTCTTTTTTCCTGGAAGCCGGGTTCCTTGGCATCATGCTGTTCGGCTTCAACCGGGTCGGACCGAAGCTTCACTTCCTCGCCACCTGCATGGTTGCGCTCGGCACGTTGCTGTCGGCATCGTGGATCCTCTCGGCCAACAGCTGGATGCAAACTCCTGACGGCGTGGTGGTCGAACACGGCCGGGTCGTGGTGACCGACTGGCTGAAGGTGATCGTCAACCCCTCCTGGCCGTATCGCCTGCCGCACATGCTGGTAGCGGCCTACATCACGGGCTCGTTCCTCGTTGCCGGCGTCGGCGCCTGGTATCTCCTGCGCGGCGAACATGAAGCGTTCGGACGCCGGACGGTCTCGATCGGGCTCACCTTCGCCACCATCCTGATCGGCTGCCAGGTCTTCGTCGGCGACATGCTGTACGGGAAAATGCTCGAGCATCAGCCGGCCAAGATGCAGGCTGCTGAAGGGTTCTGGGAAAAACAGTCGCAATCGCCCGCACCCTATTACTGGTTCATCGTCCCGGATCAGCAGAACCAACGCAATCGCTTCGCGCTCGGCACCCCTTACCTCGGAAGCATCTGGCTCACCCATAGCCTGAGCGGCCGGGTCGAAGGATTGAAGAACACGCCACGCGACCGCCAGCCGGTCATGGGTTGGGTCTTCTACGGCTTCCGCACGATGTACGGCCTTGCCATCATCATGTTCGGCGTATGTATTGCATCGCTGTGGCTGCGCTGGCAAGGCCGGCTCTTCACCACACGCTGGTTCCTGCGAACGCTCGTCGTGATGACGCCATCCGGCGTGATCGCGACGCTCGGCGGATGGTATCTCGCCGAGACGGGTCGCCAGCCTTGGGTGATCTACAACATCCTGCGCACGGCCGACGCCGTCTCGCCTGTCCCGGCAGGCGTACTGCTTTCGACGCTGATCGCGTTTGTCTGCATCTACGCGCTTTTCATGACGGCGTTCCTGATCTTCAGCTTGCGCATGATTCGGCGCGGTCCACAGGCGGCACAGTCCGAACCGGTGGCCACCGGCTCGCTCAAGCATGCGCTGAAGCCCGCGGTGATGAATGATCCTGCCGGCCGCAACCCGGCTCCAGTGGAGTAGCCCGTCATGATTCTGCCGCTGCTCTCCGCGCTGTTCACCGCCTTCGCGTTGTCGCTTTACGTCCTGCTGGACGGTTTCGATCTGGGTGTGGGCGCCTTGCTGCTCCTGCAATCCGATGAACGGCTGCGCGACCGCATGGTCGATTCGATCATGCCCACCTGGGACGGCAACGAAACCTGGCTAATCATGGCCGGTGTCGCGCTGCTCGCTGCCTTCCCCATTGCCTACGGTGTGTTGCTTCCGGCGTTCTATATTCCGCTGATCGTCATGTTGCTGGCGCTGGGACTACGCGGCGTCTCATTCGAGTTCCGCTACCAGATCGAGAAGGGGCGACGCTTCTGGGACGCGGCGTTCGGTGTCGGCTCGATCGTGGCCGCGCTCATGCAGGGGCTGATCGTCGGTGGGCTCATCCAGGGGGTGAGCGTCGTTGGTGACAGCTTCGGCGGCAGCGTCTTCGACGTTTTCCGGCCGTTCCCCGCGCTGACCGCGATCGCCGTGCTCGCCGGCTATATCGTCCTCGGCGCCGGCTGGCTCCATCTGAAAGCGACAGCGGCGCTGCGTGAATTCGCGGAGCGCTGCCTGCGTCTGGCGGTGCCGGGCTTCGTCTGTCTCGCCGCAGCAGCCTGTGCCGCCGCGGCGTGGGTTCAACCTGGCATTCGCGCGGCATGGGCCGCGCATACGATCGCCCTCGTGCTGATCACGGTGCTGTTTCTCGGTGTGACTGCCGCCCTCCTGCGGGCGATCGGCGGCCGTGCTGACGGACGCCCGTTCTTTCTGGCGCTGGCGCTGTTCGTACTGGGCGTAGCGGGCCTTGGTTTCGGTATTTTTCCGGACATCGTGCCCTTCCGTCTCACGCTCTGGGCCGCGGCATCGGCGACCCTCAGCCATGTCTTCCTCCTGATCGGTGCGGTGATTGTCACGCCGGTCGTACTCGCGTATTCTGCCTTCGCCTACCGCACGTTTCACGGCAAGACGCCCGAGGCGGGATGGGAAGCATGAGCCCGCGCATCCGGCGTCTGAGCTGGTTCGGCGGTCTCTATCTGGCGGCCGTCGCCACCCTGGTTCTCGTCACCGTGGTGATGCATGCCTTCTTGCGGCTCATTACGTGATCATCACCTGCAAATACAGATCGATCGGCTCCTGCCATGAGTGACACTGCACGGCCGACAGCGACGCCCGCTTCACCTCCGCCTGCACCGGCGCTCATGATGTCGCCGGTGCACACGCGCCTGCTGCTGATGGGCCTTGGCCTCGCCACCGGGATGGAGTTTTATACGTTCGACAGCATGAACCTGGTGCTGGCGGATCTGACCGGCACGTTGGGCGTGTCCGCGGACGAAGCGAGCTGGCTGCTGACCGTCTATAGCTGCGCGCTGTTTCTCGGCGTACCTGTCTCGATCTGGATGGCCGGGCACTACGGCTACAAGCGCTTCCTGCTCTCGACCATCGTCGTATTCGCGATCGCCTCGATGGGTTGCGCGATCTCTCCCGATCTCAGTTCGATGCTGATCTGGCGCGCCGTCCAGGGGCTGGCCGGGGCGGGCCTGGTCGTATGGTGGCGCGCGAGCATCTATGTGCTGATGCCCAAACCGCAGCGCAGCCCGTCGCTGATGAAGGCTTCCACGTTGCTCTATCTGTCGAGTGCGGCAGGGCTTCTGGTCAGCGGCTATATCACGGACCATTTCAACTGGCGCCTGATCTTCCTGCCCAATCTGCTCTATGCAGCCGCCGCGATATGGCTCCTGGCCCGCTACTTTCCGACACTCCCGCCGCCCGCCTCAGAGCGCGTGGTCAGCAGCGACTGGCTCGGCATTGTGCTGCTCGCGACGGCGCTGATCTCGCTTCAGATCATTCTCAATCGCGGCGAAATCGACGATTGGTTCGGATCGCTACATATTCGCGTGCTCGCCTTGACCGGCGGCGCGGCCCTGCTTCTGTTCGTCGTCTGGCAGGCAAGCCCTGCGAATCGAACGCCGCTTCTCTGGCTCGGTCTGCTGCGTGACCGTTACGTGTTGTCGTCCGCGTTGATCGGTGTCTTCACCGGCATGATCCTGTCAGGCAGCCTGTTCGTTCTACCCGAGTTTCTGCGCAATCTCTCGACCCATACCCATAGCGCGACGCAGACCGGGCAGATCATCTGCATCTATGCGTTGACCGCAGCCGCCATCCGGCCGCTTATGGTCGGTCTCATCGCGCGAATCGGCCAACGCAAGACGATCGTGCTTGCTCTCGTCATGCTGATCGCGTCGATGGTGCTGTTCAATCGTCTGCTGACGACGGACACGCCGGGCTATTACTATGTGGCTCCGCTGATTCTTTACGCCTGCTGCCTGTCCCCGTTGTTGCCGGCGGTGGGCAGCGGCACGGTGGCAAGAATCGAGCAGAACAAGCTGCTCGATGGCGTCTCCCTGTACATGACTTTCAGGCAGTTCGGCGCGTCGCTCGGGGTCGCGCTGCTGACCATTCTCATCGGGCATCGCGAGACGCTCCATTCATCCCGCCTGTTCGAGCACCTGCGCCACGACAATCCGGTGACGCGAGACTGGGTCTCGTCGGTGAGCGCAACGCTGGTCGCGCGCGGTGGCTATACCCCGTTCGAGAGCCAGCGCGCGGCGCTACACGTTCTCGCCGAAGCAGGCGCACGCCAGGCTGCCACGCTCGCGTACGCGGACGCGTTCGCCTTCATGGCGGTCGTCGGCGTGATCGCACTGTGCCTCGTCCCCATTATTCCGCCGACCCCGGTGGCCAAAAAATAAGCAACGCGGCCATGAAAACAGCGTCCCTTCCAACCCCAATCCATCCCCGCAGCCGGAGGCAGCGATGAGCGAAGCACCGCCGGTTCAAAAACCCGCCACCACACCGCCTGTCATCGCACCTGTTGCGCCTCCGCTGCCTGACAATCGACGCTGGCTGATCCTCGGTGTTCTCGCGCTGATCGTGCTGCTGGCGATCGCCGCGTATTTCCTCGTGCCGGACCTCTACGAGAAGCAGACGGACGACGCCTATATCGACGCGCATCTTGTCTCGGTCATCCCCAAGGTGCCGGCCTATGTGCAGACACTGCATGTCAACGACAACAGCAAGGTGACGGTCGGCGATCTCCTCGTCGAACTCGATCCGCGCGACTACGTCGTTCAGGTGGATCAGGCGCGCGCCAATGTCGCGGCAGCAGTTGGCAAGCTCGAAGAGGCGCGCAATCAGGTTGCGGTGGCCGACGCCAATATCGGCCAGCAAAAGGCCGAACTTGACGCTGCCCGCGCCAATGCCAAACTGGCCGTCGCCAATCTGGCGCGGCTGCAATCCGTCTCAGATGTGCGCGCCGTGTCATCGGAGCGCGTCGATGAGGGGAAGGCGGCCGCTGACGGGACGCGGGCTTCCGTGACGGCGGCCCAGGTCAAGGTCAACGCGTCTCAAGCGCAGGCGACGCTGGCGCGCTCTCAGGTCAAAACGGCCGAGGCCGCCGTCGCCCAGGCTCACGCCATGCTGGAGCAGGCAACGCTCAACCTCTCGTACACGAAAATCTACGCAACCGAGTCCGGCAGCGTGGCGAACAAGAGCGTCGAGCAGGGCAACTTTGTACAGCCCGGGCAAACGCTGTTGTCCGTCGTCCCGGACAAGCTCTATGTGACCGCGAACTACAAGGAGACGCAGTTGACTCACGTCCGACCGGGCCAGCAAGTCACTGTCCTCGTCGATGCATTTCCGGACCTGCGGCTTCGCGGTCACGTCGACAGCATTCAACGCGGAACCGGCTCGCACTTCGCGCTCCTGCCTCCGGAGAATGCAACGGGCAATTTCGTGAAAGTGGTGCAGCGGGTGCCGGTGAAAATCGAACTCGACAACCCTGGGGAAGCCCTTAAATTGATCTCGCCGGGCATGTCGGTCGAGACGGAAATTTTTGTCAGGGAGCGCCCGGCATGGCTTGGCTTCTGGAACTAGCGGCAGCGCGGCCGGCGGGGCTTCCTCCTTACCGGCGGCGGCATGTCGCCGCCATCGTCGCGGCATGGGCGGCGCTCCTCGCGGGGTGCACCGTGGGTCCGGACTATGTGCCGCCGAAACTGGTCGTGCCGGCGAGTTTTACGGAACATACGGGCCCGGCGGCGAGCACCTCGCAAGGGTCGCCCACATCGAACGATGCGTGGTGGCAAGGCTTTGATGACGCGACGCTCAACTCGCTCATGGCCGACGCGTTGCACTCCGCTCCCGACCTGGCTGTTGCCGAAGCACGCATACGCGAAGCGCGTGCCTTGCGCGGTATCGCCGGAGCAGATCTATACCCAACCGCTGACGTCGGCGCCCAATACGATCGGACCCATGGCAGCGCCAATGTGCCGGTCGGCGTGCCGCCTGGCGGTCTCGGTCCGGGCGCCAACGGCAATCTATGGCAGACCGGCTTCGACGCATCGTGGGAAATCGACGTGTTCGGCGGCAAGCGGCGCGGCGTCGAGGCCGCTGACGCGTCGTATCAGGCGATCGTGGCGGACCGCGGGGATGTCGAGTTGACGTTGCTCGCCGAGGTCGCGCGCAACTACATCGAATTGCGTGGCGTGCAACGGCAACTCGCCGTCGCCCGCAGCAATCTGTCGATCCAGCAGGATTCGCTAGCGCTGACCCGCTCGCAATTCGATGCAGGGCTGGCCTCGCGTCTCGATGTGCTGCGTGCACAGGCGCAAGTCTCGGATACCGAAGCCGCCATTCCAACATTCGAGGCGAATGAACGCGCGTCCATTTATCGAATCGGTGCGCTGATCGGTCAACCGCCGGAACAACTGCTGGCCCAGTTGGATACCCCACAAGCGATTCCTTCGGCGATCGCGGACGTGCCGGTGGGTCTGCCCTCCGACCTTCTGCGCCGCCGTCCGGATATCCGCGCAGCCGAACGCAGAATTGCCGCCGCGAACGCCCGCATTGGCGTCGCTCAAGCCGATCTTTATCCGCACTTTTCGCTGACCGGGGTTGCGGGTCTGGAGAGCCTGAATGCGTCGACTTTTCTGACCGCGCCGAGCCGCTATTTCTCGATCGGACCGAGCATCAACTGGCTGATCTTCGATGCCGGCAAGGTTCGCTTTGAAATGCACGCTGAAGAAGCGCGGACCGATCAAGCCGCCGCCGCATACCAGCGGACGGTTCTCGGTGCGCTGCGGGATGTCGAGACCGCGCTCGTGTCTTATGCGCAATCACAAGTGCGGCATGAGAGGCTTACGGCCGAGGTCACCGCCGACCGGGAAGCCGTGACCATCGCAACGCGTCTTTATCGCCAAGGCCTCAATGACTTTCTCTCCGTGCTCGATGCCGAACGCTCGCTATACGCTGCCGACGACAAACTGGCGCAGAGCGAGCGTGACACGGCACTCGAACTCGTTGCGCTTTACAAAGCGCTGGGCGGTGGTTGGCAGGCAGAAGGCGATGCTGCAAACAAGCAGGGAATATAGCAATGCTGCCGGATCAGAACGCCGGCAGCATCACTCTGTGCTTAGCCTTGATCGGCTTCGCCAAGCGTCAAGCTTACGACTGGAGGAATGCAAGAAGATCGGCGTTGACGCGATCCGCTTCCGTCGTGCACATGCCGTGAGGTGCGCCCGGATAGACCTTGAGCGTGGCGTTCCTGATGATCTCCGCGGACTTACGCCCGGAGTCATCCAACGGCACGATCTGATCGTCATCACCATGCAGGATCAGCGTCGGAACATCGATCTTCTTGAGATCCGGCGTGTAGTCGACCTCGGAGAACTGCTTGATGCACTCGTATTGACCAAGTACCGACCCCATCATCCCTTCGCGCCAGAACTCGTCGATCACACCTTGCTGGACTTTTGCATTGGGCCGGTTATAGCCGTAGAAAGGCACTGCAAGGTCTTTGAAGAACTGCGACCGATTGCTCGCGGTATTGGCGCGAATACCGTCGAAGACCGACATGGGCAGCCCCGTCGGATTTGCTTCGGTCTTCAGCATAATAGGCGGCACTGCACCGATCAGGACCATTTTGGCAACACGTTTTGTTCCATGCCGACCAACGTAGTGAGAGATCTCTCCACCACCCGTGGAATGGCCGACGAGCGTGACGCCCTTCAGATCGAGCGCATCGATGACAGCAGCAAGATCGTCCGCGTAGGTGTCCATGTCGTTGCCGTGCGCGGTTTGACTCGAGCGGCCGTGCCCCCGGCGATCGTGAGCGATCACTCGATAGCCTTTCTGCACCAGAAACAACATTTGCGAGTCCCAGGCATCGGCATCGAGTGGCCAGCCATGGGAGAACACGACTGGGTGGCCCGAGCCCCAATCCTTGTAGAAAATCTGTGTGCCGTCCCTGGTAGTAACGAAGTTCATGGATCGTGCTCCTGTATGTGCAAGATGATTGCCGGTTTTGCTGCCCGATGCAGTGCCTGCGGCGTTGGCAACAGCAGGGATGACCGCCGCCGCAACCGCGCCGGCTCCGGCCATTAACATGTTGCGACGTGACGCGGAAGGGATTTCTTTATCGGTTCCAGTGGTCATTTTGACTTCCTTATCGTTTACGACGCCATTGGCGAGTTATTTTTCGCGTACACGACGTGGCGCGCCGGCCTCATACCGACGCGGCATCACGACTGATCAACAGATTAGGAGACTGAAGAGCTAAAAGTCCTGACGGCGGTCTTAAACATTCTTAAATGTATTATCACGCCGATTCACGTCCCGGATGATGTACCGCTGGCCCGGCCTGGTGCCACGTAACGGCTTTGCGCCTTCCCAGGCGGGCGCCTGTCCTCTTTCATACCTGGATATAACCAGGTCAGACGAACGGCAAATGCACACGGTGGCACGAATGGCGCGCCAGCGTGCATTTCATGTCATCGTGCAACGGGAGCCGGTATCGAGCCTGATTTCCCCGCATCACGGGCCAGCATGAAGAGTATGTCGAAACACAACTCCATGCATGGAAGAGCGGAACGCGTGGAGGCAAGGGGAAGTTGATGAGTCTGATCGTTCCGCTGTTGAGCGACGACGAGATTGCGTCTGTTTCCGCTTATGTGGCAGCGCTGAAGCAATGAAACCCCGGACGGCCGGTCACGCCGGCACTCCATTCGGCCAGGTCCTCTGATGGCATCATGATGCGGCGGTCGATTGACTCAGAACTCATGTTCCGCATGTTAATGCGTGGGGTTCTTCTGCCGAACGCAACGCCATTGCCGCATCACTATCGCACGGATCAGCGTGCCCTTGCCTGGTCAGGTCATCGGTGACGACCTCGGCACGCTCCGTGCGCTCTCCTTATGAGCATTGCACGACCGTCATGTCAGCCTCGCCCCGATTTTTGGGGATTCTCCGGAGGGCAGCCGTAGCAACGATTTCTGCCTCGTTTCGTTCTCTGGCGGTCAACGCTTGCTGGTCGTTTGAAAGCGATGGTATTGATGCCGGTTCATTGACGGAGCATGTCACGCGCCTGCCGTCGTGCAGTTGAACGGTCGTTACGTAACCGGGCTGCGGCGCCGCTGCCGACGCGGTACCGACTGAGGTAACGATCAAAGTAAAGACAGTAGCAATCTGATAAAACCTACGCATGGAAATCCTCCAATATCGAATTTTGACGCCGAAACGTTGCACCGATTCTGAACGAATCAGCCTTAACGTAACCTTAACGTTGCGCTCGAACGCATGAACGCACTTTCGAGTTCGATCAAGCCGCACCATACCTAAGTATGGTGCAGTCAAACTACCATTCATATCTCCTGTACACCTGCACGATTCACCCGACATCTGCCATTCGCTATATTCAATGAAATACACCTAAATGCAGAAAATCTGGACGCAACCCGCGTTCAACTGAAACCGCAAAAGGAGTTCAATCATGGTTACTGTAGCTGAACGACTAGTCGAGACACTCGAGGCAGCAGGCGTCAGAAGAATTTATGGACTGGTCGGTGATTCTCTTAACGGCATCACCGAATCGCTACGCACGCGCGAGAAAATCGAGTGGATGGCAGTGCGCCACGAAGAGGTGGCGGCATTCGCCGCTGGTGCGGATGCCCAACTCACAGACGAACTGGCGGTTTGCGCGGGTAGTTGCGGACCCGGCAATCTACACCTGATCAACGGGCTGTTCGACTGCCATCGCAACCGGGTGCCGGTCGTCGCGATCGCCGCGCACATCCCGAGCACGGAGACAGGCTCGGGGTATTTTCAGGAGACCCACCCGCAAATCCTGTTCAAGGAATGCAGCCACTATGTCGAACTGGTCACGGATGCTGCGCACGTGCCGCGTATTGTCGAAACAGCGATCCGTGAGGCGGTGACAAAGCGGGGTGTCGCGGTCATCGTCATTTCCGGGGACATTGCACTGCGCGAAGCGGGCGCACAACAACCCTCAGCGAATCTGATTCCTCGCACGCCGAAGTGTGTGGCTCAAGATGGCGACATCAAGGCACTGGCCGATCTGCTCAACGACAGCAACAATGTGACGCTATTCTGCGGAGCGGGCTGCGCCGGCGCGCACGACGAGGTCGTCGCGCTGGCCGCCAGGCTTAAGGCACCCGTTGTCCATGCGCTTCGAGGCAAGGAACACGTTGAATGGGATAACCCCTATGACGTCGGGATGACCGGTCTGATCGGTTTCTCATCTGGCTACCATGCCATGGGCGCATGCGACACGCTGCTGATGCTCGGCACCGACTTCCCTTATCGGCAATTCTATCCGGAGCACGCACGGATCGCTCAGGTGGACATCCGGGGCGAGAATCTCGGCAAGCGCTGCCGTCTTGAACTCGGCGTGATCGGAGAGGTCAAGGACACCGTAACCCGGTTGCTCGAGCAGCTAGACGAGAAAACGGATGACTCGCACCTGCAGGTTGCGCTCGATCACTACAAGGAGGCGCGTGCGGGTCTTGATGCGCTTGCACTCGGCACCTCCAGGCATCGTCGCATCCATCCTCAACTGGTCGCGAAGATCATCAGCGACACGGCCGCCGAGGACGCGATTGTGACCTGCGACGTCGGCGAGCCTACGGTCTGGGCGGCGCGCTATCTCCGCGTCAACGGCAAGCGCAGGCTGCTTGGTTCGTTCCTTCACGGTTCGATGGCTAATGCAATGCCTCAAGCGATTGGCGCGCAGACCGCATTCCCTGATCGCCAGGTGATATCGATGTCGGGCGACGGTGGTTTCACGATGCTCATGGGCGACCTGCTGACGCTGCGCCAGTCGAAACTGCCCATCAAGATCGTCGTTTTCAATAATGGTCTGCTCGGATTTGTCGATATTGAAATGAAGGCCGGAGGTTTCCTGCCGGTCGGCACGCATCTGGACAATCCGGACTTCGCCAAAGTTGCGCAGGCGATGGGCATCCATGGCGTTCGCGTTGAGGACCCGGCCCTGCTTGGCGATGCGATCAAGGAGGCGTTTGCACACGACGGCCCCGCTCTGATCGACGTCGTCACTGATCCGCTTGAACTGGTCATGCCACCGAAGATCACGGTGGACCAGGCCAAGGGATTCAGCGTCTGGATGATGAAGGCTGTGTTGAATGCTCAGGCCAGTGAAATCGTGGAACTCGCACGAACAGCATTCGATCGCTGATCCCTATCGCCACCCCGCCGGCCTCCTGAATTGAAGGAATTGCTATGTCCATTTCGCTATCGTCAGTCGATGCCGCAAAAAGAACGTCCCGGGCCTTCGCGGTTGCCTGGGCCTGCGCCACGATTTTTTATTTCCTGGAGTACGCCGGACGCTCCGCACCAGCGGTCATGATCCCGGAGCTCTCGCACGCATTTGGCGTCAGCGCGCTTGGTTTGAGTTCCATTCTCGGCGTTTACTACTACACGTACTCCAGTGCCAGCCTGGTCGCGGGCGTGTTGCTCGACCGCTTTGGCGCGAAACATGTCGTACCCGCTGGCATGATCGCTCTGGGGCTGGGGTGTTTGTTGTTTGCGGTACCCAATGAGCTCGCGGGGACGGTCGGTAGACTGTGTCAGGGCGCAGGCTCAGCGTTTGCATTTACTGGGGCGGTCTACCTGGCCGCACACGGTTTTTCGGCGCAGCGGCTGGCAACCGCAATCGGTGTGACGCAATGCGTCGGAATGCTGGGTGGCTCGCTCGGCCAACTGACCGTGGGTCCGATGATCCATAGTGTGTTATCGGTTAGCGGATTCTGGGTCCTGTTGGGTGCTCTCGTGATCGCAACCGGCGCGGCACTTGTGGTGCTTGCTCCTCGAGAGCAAGGACATGCTCCCGAAACGAGCGGCATCAGCGGCGTGCTCGCCCCCCTACAAAGTCGTGTTCTCCAACCCACAATCGTATTTGTGCGGTCTGGCGGCGGGGTTGTTGTTTGCGCCGACGACCATTGGTGACATGGTGTGGGGTGTCCGTCTCTTCCAGGAGGACCGGGGGTTCGGCTATCAAAGCGCAGTGTTTGCGGCCTCGATGGTGCCCTTGGGCTGGGTGATCGGCTGCCCGCTTCTCGGCTGGATTGCGGATGCAATGAAGCGTCGCAAGCCCGCATTGATCGGTGGCGCGGCCCTGATGCTTGTGTGTGGCATCCAGCTTTCGTTCGCGTCGGCACTTGTACCCGCCTGGCTCACCCTGCTGGTTCTGGGCATTGCGTCGGGGGCCGCGATGATCCCTTACACGATCATCAAGGAGGTCAATCCCGATCACGTCAAGGGGAGCGCCACCGGTGGCATCAATTTCATCACGTTCCTCGTGACGGCGGTGCTTGGATCGGTGTTTGCCTTCAGCATCGGCAAGTCACTCGGTTTGACGGGAACCGACGTGGTCGCGCATTTCCGTGACTCCGGGTTGTTCTGGGTGGGGACCATTGCTCTGGCACTGCTTGTGTCGCTGATGCTCCCTGAGACGGGCCACGCCTTCAAACAGGCCAGCGCTAGTGCAGGCAACGCCTGATTGCAGCGCCTGGCTTTGTCAAATAGTGGAGTCCGCGGCGCTGGCATGTGTGCCATCTAGCGCAGACAGCAACCGTCTCTGCGGTGTTCCGTGGGCGGGGCCCCCCATATTTCAGATCCTTTAACCTATGAAAATCGTCATCGCTGGTGGATCAATTGCGGGTCTTTCGAGCGCGCTCACGCTCAGTTGCATCGGACACGACGTGCACGTGTACGAACGTTCCGACGTCCCGCTGCGCGGGAGAGGCGGTGGTGTTGCTGTGCTGCGTCACATGATGAAGTTCCTTGAACAGCATGGCCACTACACTCAGCAAATGATCAGCGTGCCAACGATCATGCGACGGCGTATCGACATAAATGGGAATGTCCTAACCGAGGAGCCTGAGAAACTTCCGTTCTCCTCCTGGGACACCGTATATCGGTCGCTCTGCGCCATGCTGTCGAAAGACAGGATTTCGTACGGACGAGAAGTCGCAGGATTTACTGAGTATGACGAAACGATTGAGATTAATTTCGACCATGGAGAAAGCGTACGCGCCGATATTCTCGTCGCAGCAGACGGAATCGGCTCTCGCACGCGGGCGCAGCTTTTCCCAAACTACGAGTCAAACTTCGCAGGATACGTCGCCTGGCGAGGCATTGTTGATGAATCAGCCTTTTCACCGCTGGAAGTCGAGGCGCTCACGAATAACTTCACCATGTTCCGAGATCCCGGACATATGTTCATGGCATTCCTGATTCCCGGCCTCGACGGATCACTGAAGCCAGGTAGACGGCGTTTCAACTGGCTCTGGTATCGAAATGAACCCGATGTTGCGGCGATGCACCGACATCTAACGGATGATCACGGACACCAGCATCATGCCTCTATTAGTCCCGGCCATCTGTCTGCCGAATCATTCGAGGAGCTGTGCGAACTGGCATCCCGACATCTCCCCGCTATATTCCAGCAACTTGTCCGCGAGACGCGGGCACCTTTCTTCCAATCGATACGCGATGCATTAAGCCCTAGCTTCTCTGTCGGACGAATCGCGTTGATTGGGGATGCCGCCTGCACAGTCCGCCCCCACACCGCTTCTGGCACGTCGAAAGCAGCAGATGACGCCGTTGCACTGGCCGAAGCCTTATCGACTGACACCGAATTGCACGTGAAGGAAGTACTCGCACTATGGGCCGCAGCCCGACGTGACGCAGTCGGCCGCCTACTCACGAAAGGGCCGAAACTAGCCGCGTCCTTCGGGTTGGGAGGCGCCGGTATAGTCAATGCCTCCTCTCCGTGGACAGATGAGCCGCAATGAGACAGGTTTGAATGGTTGCTGGGCACCGCCGGACCTCCTCTTCCCACCGACGCAGATTTGGGAGGGCGGACAGCCCTTCCTTGCATCTTCCTTTTCGAGAAAGTAACCCACGGAAATATAGCCATATCGGCAATTGTGTACGTGTCGCCCACGACGAAGCGATTAGCGCCAAGCCGCCGGTCGAGCACCTCGAAAAGGCGCCCCACTTGCCAACCCTCTTTATCCACTGTACGAACACGCATTGGGCATCACGTCGGGTGGCGTCACCATCGTCTACTCAAGCTACATGGGCGGTGCGTTGATCGCCCTTCTTCTGCTGGGACATCTGAGCGACCACGTCGGGTTCGTCCATGCGCTGAGAATCGCCGTGGTGTTATTACTGGCCGGTCTCCTCACTTCGGCCGTTGCCCACTCTCTCGCTGTTCTCGCGATCGGCCGCTTCGCTATCGGCATAGCCGCCGGCATTGCTTCAAGTGCCGCAACCGCGGGACGGGTCGCGCTTGAACCGGCATGGGAAGTCAAACGCGCCGCGCTGGTTGGCTCGATCATGAACATTGTAGGACTGGGGCTTGGACCGTTCGCGGGCGGCGTGGTCGCGCCTGGTGCATGAGCGCGCTTTGCGCGAGGCAGGTTTCAACACGATTCGGTGGATTCATCCCAGCTTGTCTGAAACCGGGGCCAGCGTGGGCGATGAAGACTTCTGGCGCAACTACCTGAGCTGCCCCCATGCCTTGTTGATAGAGGCAAAGACCTAGTGCTTAACTGCACGCCTCAGGGCACCCGACTCGACTACCACACGAATGGTACAAGACGATGCCGGACTCGTTTCTGGTATGCGGTATAGTCGGACAGATTCCTGGCAAGGAAGCGTTCCTCGTCAATAAGCCGCCATATTAGAAATGGCATCATCGCGGCGATTGACACAAACCCCCAATACGAGGCTAGCGCTAGCGGTGTGCCGAGAAGGTACAGGGATGCACTCGCGTACATCGGGTGGCGAACGACTGCATAGGGCCCGGTCGAAATAACCGTCTGATTCTCAGCGACCTCGATGATTGCTGAAGTGAACGTGTTTTCTCGATACACGAGGAAAATCAGAAAAAAACCAATCGCTACGAGCACGTCCCCCGCCATCACACCTTCGAGTGGCATGGTGGACCAACCAAAGCGATGGTCAAACGCGGGCACGACAAGAAGGGCTATGAAGGCGATTGACGTACACAGCATGATGAACTTCTGAGCGGGTTGCTTCTCCGCCGTCGGACCGCCGCTCATCCGACGCGCAAGAAGCGCCGGATCCTTTCGCGTGAGATAGAGCGTAATGAGGATCGATGCGCCTGTGAAGATCAATAAGTACACCCATGCCTCCCAATAGTGAACGGTCCCCGCGGGGACGAACAGTAGAAGGCCCATTACAACGGCGAGGACGGCAAGTGCGAGCCATGTCCTTACGTTAAGATTTTTCATAGCACAATTTTCCCGTACTCGAGAATCATCACCATAGCGTCGACAATCTTCAACTTTTCGTCCTCAGTGATTTTAGCGTTCGTACGTGTCCCAAACTGGAAGCCAGAGGGAGGCAAAACGATATCTTGTAGATCCCATCTAACAGGATCAAGATTGTGCTGACCGATGATGCTCACGCGTCGGTTCAGGATTCAGGCGTTTGACCGGTTCGACGTGAATAAATCAGGGAGAACCCCTATGAAAACTCCGGGTCATATCCGCGCCGTTAGTCGCCGCACGGTGCTCAAGGGGGCCGCTGCTGCAGCGGCGTTGCAGCTCGCCTCGCCCTTCATCATCAAGGCACGCGGCGAGACACCGCTGCGCATCGGCATGGTCGATCCATTGACCGGTGTTTATGCTGCAGTTGCACAGAATGAAGTGATGGGTGCGAGGCTCGCCGTGCAACAGATCAATGCCAACGGCGGCATTCTCGGGCGCCCCATCGAGCTGCTCGTGGAAGACTCGGCGAACGACGTCGGTACCGGCGTGCAGAAGGCGCGCAAGCTAATCGAACGTGATCAGGTCACGTTTCTGATCGGGGACGTGAATTCCGGCATCGCTCAGGCAATCGCCCAGGTCTCCAACGAGAAGAAGGTGTTGCACATCGTCTCGGGCGGCCACACCGACACGATCACCGGCAGCGACTGCAAGTGGAACGTATTTCGCGTTTGCAATACGACAAGCATGGAGGCCAACGCGGTCGCCGACCTCCTCTTCACCAAATACGGCAAGAAGTGGCATTTCATTACGCCGGACTACGCCTTCGGCCATACGCTGCAGAAGGCCGCGCTGGCGGATTTGCAAAAGCTCGGCGGCACGATGACCGGCAACGAGCTCACGCCGCTCGGCACGACCGATTTCTCTGCGTACCTGATCAAGGCGCGCGCCGCCAACCCCGATGTTCTGCTGGTGCTGCCGCAAGGTTCCGACATGGTCAACTGCCTGAAGCAGATCGCGCAGTTCGGCATCGGCAAGCAGATCCACGTTGCCGGGCTTCAGCAGGAGCTTGAATCGCTCGAGGCGATGCCGCCGGAGGCGCGCGTCGGATTCTGGATGTTCGAGTGGTACTGGAAGCAGCCGGGTGTCCCGGGCGTCGAGAAGTTCGTCGCCGACATCCGCAAGATGAACGGCGGCAAAGTCCCCACTGCACGCCACTGGTTCGGCTACACGTCGGTTCATACGCTCGCCGCGGTCGCCAACAAGGAAAAGAGCCTCGATGCGAAGAAACTCGCCGAGGCGCTCGGCGGGTTTGAACTCGCGGACGACGTTAAGCTGCAGCCCAACAAATGCTATTACCGAAAGGGAGACCACCAGCTGATGACCTCGGCGTTTGTCGGCGAAGCTCTGTCTCAGCCGGCGGGCGACCCGGAGGATCTGTTCCGTGTCGAACGCGTGGTCGCCGGCGACAAGACTGCGCCGCCCGAGGCTGCGACCGGCTGCAATCTGCAGTGGCCGGCCTGATCCCGAAGACAATGTCCGCGCGGTAGTGCCGGCAGCCGTCGCCATGAACCTGACACGCATGCGTGGCAACACAGCGACCCAGGCTGCCCGACGCGGCTCATGCACGGGTTGCGTCTGGACATGAGCGGCCGATGACTCAACTACTCCTTTTCAACATCACCAACGGGCTGATCATCGGTGCGTTTTACGTGCTGATGGCGCTTGGCCTGTCGCTCATTCTCAACTTGAGCAACGTGATCAACTTCGCCCATGGCGGCTTTCTCGTGATCGGCGGTTACATTGCCTATACGATCACGCCATATGTCGGGTTCTGGGGCGCATTGTTGATCGCGCCGCTATGCACGGCCGTCATCGGTCTCGCAGTCGAGCGCGTGCTGATCCGGCGAGTCTATGGGCGCGATCCGCTCTACAGCCTGCTGCTGACGTTCGGCCTTGCCTTCATGATCGAGGACGGCACCCGCTTCATTTGGGGTGCGCAGGGCAAGCCCGTGAGCATTCCGCCCGCGCTGGCTCAGCCCTTGAGCAACGAACTCTTCTTTATTACCGGCTACCGCCTGTTCATGGTCGGCACTGTAACCATCGCGGTTGCACTGCTCTTCATGCTGTTACGCTACAGCCGGCTCGGCATACGCATCCGCGCCGGCACGCTCGACCTCGAGACCGTCGCGGCGCTCGGCATCAACGTGGGCAGGCTGCGCGCGCTCAATTTCGCCGTCGGCATCTATCTCGCCGGTCTGAGCGGCGTGCTGGCCGCGGGCCAACTCGGGCTGGAGCCGACAATGGGAACCGGCCTCCTGATGCCGAGCTTCATCGCCATCATCGTCGGCGGGGTTGGCAGCCTCACCGGTACACTGCTCGGCGGCTTGCTGATCGGCGTGGCCTCGGGCATCACCGCGGTGTTCCTCCCTGCGGCAAGCGAGGCCATCATGTACGTGCTGATGGCTGTGGTTTTGCTGATCCGGCCGCGCGGCCTGCTCGGCGAAGAAGGCATGATGACGTGAGCGACTACCTCCACCCTCCCCGGCTCGTCGTCATCGCAGCACTCTGGGCTGTGCTCTTGCTGGCGCCCTACTGGATGCCGCTGCTCGGCGGCTACACCGCGCTCGGCACCCGCGTGCTCGTGCTCGGACTGGCGGCCATGTCAGTCAACTTCCTGCTCGGCTTCACCGGCGTGCTGTCCTTTGGACACGCGGCGTATTTCGGGCTCGGCGCTTACGGCGCAGGACTCGCGCTGAAGTTTCTCGCGCCGAGCACACCACTCGCGCTGCTGTGCGGCACGCTGCTCGGCGGCATTGCCGGCACACTGCTGGGCGCGCTCATCGCACGGCGACGCGGCGTCTACTTCGCGATGGTCACCATCGCGTTCGGGCAGGTCTTCTACTACATCGCCTTCCAATGGAGTTCCGTCACCGGCGGCGACGACGGCTTGCGCGGCTTTTCGCGCCAGCCGCTCGATCTCGGCTTCGCCCGGATCGACATCCTGTCGAACGCCAACGCGTTCTACTACTTCGTGCTGTTTTGCCTTGCGCTGGCAATCGGCGTGATGGGTTTCATCCTGCGCTCCCCGTTCGGGCGCACCATGATCGCGATCCGCGAAAATGAGCGGCGTGCTCGCTTTCTCGGCATTCCCGTCGATCGGCATATCTGGATCGCCTTTACGCTGTCTTGCTTCTTTATGGGGTTCGCCGGTGCGCTCTACGCTCTCCTGAACAACTTCGCCGATCCGCGCGGGCTGCATTACAGCCAGTCGGGCGATTTCGTGATGATGGCGGTCATGGGCGGCATGCGCAGCTTGTGGGGGCCGCTGCTCGGCGCCGCGGTATTTGTCGTGCTGCAGGACTATCTTTCGAGCATCACGGTCAACTGGATGTCGTTCGTCGGCATGCTGTTCGTCGCGATCGTGTTGTTTTTCCCGCGCGGGCTGCTCGGCTTCATTCAGCGCAGGAGCGACTCATGAGCGTGCTCGAAGTCAAGCGCGTCAGCAAGCGCTTCGGCAGCCTCGCCGCGGTGCGCGACGTATCGCTCGCCGTCGAGAAGGGCGAGCTGCGCGCTGTGATTGGGCCGAACGGCGCCGGCAAGACCACCTTCTTCAATCTCATCAGCGGCTTTTTCCCGCCGAGCATGGGTACGATCGTGTTCGACGGAGTCGACATCACAGCGCTTCCTGCGTATCGGCGCGTGGCGGCCGGCATCGCCCGCACGTTCCAGATCACCGAGATTTTTCCCGAGCTGACGGTATTCGAGAACGTGCGCATCAGTGCGGAGGTGACGGAGGGTTTTCGCCTGCGCCCGTGGATCAGCAGCACCGAGCGGGCGCGAGTTCGTCGTCACGTCGAGGAGGCGCTCGAGCTCACGGGTCTTGCCGGCAAATCGCACCGGCTGGTCGGAGAGCTGCCGCACGGCGACCAGCGGGTTGCCGAGATCGCGATGGCGCTGGCGTTGCGGCCGCACCTGCTGCTGCTCGACGAGCCCACCGCCGGCATGGGCGATCAGGAGACTCACGAGATTACGCAGCTCGTGCGCCGTCTGCACAGCGAGGGCAACTTCACCATCGTGCTGATCGAGCATGACATGCGCGTGGTCTTTCATCTGGCCGATCGCATCACGGTGCTCGACCAGGGAAGCCTCCTCGCCGAAGGCTCGCCAGATGAGATCGCTTCCAGCGAGGCCGTACAGGCCGCCTATCTGGGTAACACAGCATGAGCGCCGCGCCGAACCGCTCCAAGCAAGCTCGCACTCCCTCGGGGGGCAACGAGGACACGAAGTGCCGAACGTGGGGGCTCAAATGAACGCCGCCCTCACCGCCGCAGGGCTGCATACCTACTATGGCAAGAGCCATATCCTGAATGGCGTGAGTCTGGAGGTTGCGGAAGGCCGGATCACGGCATTGCTCGGTCGCAATGGAGCCGGCAAGACCACGACCCTGCGTACCCTCGTGGGTTTGACGCCCGCGCGCCAGGGGCGCGTGACGATCTTCGGGGCGGATACCACGCGCTGGCCGACCTTCCAGATCGCCGCGAGCGGCGTCGGCTACGTGCCCGAGGGGCGAAGAATCTTCGCTAATCTCAGTGTTGAGGAAAATCTGAAGGTCCCGCTGGAGCGCGGCGGACCATGGACGATCGCGCGGATCTACGAGCTGTTTCCACGCCTCGCCGAGCGCAAGTTCAGCCGCGGAAGGCTACTATCCGGCGGCGAACAGGAGATGCTATCGATTGCCCGCGCACTCCTGCTCAATCCCCGGCTGCTCGTTCTCGATGAACCATCGCAAGGCTTGGCCCCGCTGATCGTTCGGGAGGTGTTTCGAGTCGTGTCGCAGATGCGCGATGAGGGGATTTCGGTACTGCTGGTGGAGCAGAACGCACGCATGAGTCTCGAGATCGCCGATTATGCTTACGTACTGGACGATGGCAGCATCGTCTATTCGGGAGACGCGAGCGCGCTCGCCGCCGATGAAAGCCGGGTACGAGCGCTAACCGGTGCCAGCGTGGAGCAGTAAACGCCCTATACGCACAAAGCATCGTTAAATCGGCGGATTGTGGAAGCTTAAGAGATGCCCCGAAAAGCTCCGGGAGCGTCCTGGCGGAAGGCAGCCGGAGTCGAACCGACCTGAGAGCGTCTGACGCCCTCAACTGGATTTGAAGTCCAGCCGCACCACCGGATGCGAATGCCTTCCTACGGTGATTGAACTACTTGAACTACCTGAACCACGCCCTGCAACTCAAACACTGAATCAAATCAGATCGAGCCAACGACTATCCGTGCGCATCAGATGCAGGCCACGGTGGAAGCGAGTATATCCAACCCGGTCGAAGAATTCCAAAAGCTGGATCGCACGTTTTCTCCCAAGACCGGTGACATCGCGAAACGGTGCGGCCGCTACCGTACCCGCATTCTTTTGCGCTTCGGAACCCGCAATCAAAGCCAGTTCGCGAATCACCTCATGATGATAAAAGAGGTCGCGCACGACCTGAAAGAGCTCGCCCTGTCGCGCGAGTTTGCGCAGCAACTGCCGCACGCGGTCTTCGGATACACCGTGTGCGTTTGCCAGATCGCGCACCCAGGGCGGATCGAAACGCCCGTCTTTCAGCGCCGGCAGCAGTGCTGCAGCGAGCGCGCGATCGGCGTCGTCAAGTGTCACCGCGTGGTCAGGCAGATGCAACCACGGCCCGCGTCTGACGATCTCGCCGCGCGCCGCCGCATCGTCGACTAGGGCGCGCCACAATGCATCGTCGACGAGCGGCGCTGCGATCCGCCGTAAGCGCGATACATCCGGGCCGAGTTCATCCGGCGAGCGTTCGTGGTACTGCTTTAGTGCCGCAATCAGCCGCGCATACAAGGCACGCCACGAAGCATAGGCGATCAACAACGCGTCATTACCGCCGGGGAGTTCCACAACGCGCGTGTCAGATGGCAACGCGAGCACGGCCGCCTGCATACCCGTCAGTCGTTCCAGCAACGAACGAGACAATCCATGCGGCGCCCTTGTCAGAAGCGAATCCAGCGCGCCGGTGTCGAGCATGACCTGAATCGCATCGAGCCACGCCAGCCGCTCTGCCGAGCGACGCTTACGCGAAGGCGCAAACGGATCGAGCACATGACCGCCCCCAACCGTGCGATCAGCCTGAGCATTGCGCACGACAAAGCGATCGCCAGGAAGGGCGCACACCGGCCGTTCGAACACGAGCTGCACGTGCGCCCGCTGACCTGCGCCGAGCGTCTCGCCATCGAGCAACGCGACATGCGCCACCTGATGCTGCGTGCCCAGATGCACATGCAGCGGCGTCCAATGCTCCAGCGTCAACGATGCATCGGTGAGCAGCGTAAGCATAACGTCGATGCGTTCCGAGGCTTCCGACAAACGTGGATCAACAATCCAGTCGCCGCGATCGATTGCGCTCTTCTCGATGCCCGCCAGATTCAACGCACAGCGCTCCCCTGCCCTTCCAGTCTCGGCCGGACGATTCTGCGCATGAATGCTACGTACACGCACCGGCTGATTTTTCGGCGCGAGCAGCACCGTGTCACCCACCGTCACGCGTCCCGACACCACGGTCCCCGTCACGATCGTGCCTTGGCCCGCGAGCGTGAAGACCCGGTCGACCGCGAGACGGAACAGACCGTCGTCGCGCCCCATGCGCCACGCTACTGCCGCCGCGTGCAAATGTGCTTTCAACGCGGCCACGCCAAGGTCATCTTCACGCGTCGCGCAGGTATCGAACACGGGAGCGTCCTGCAGCACGCTGCCGCTCAGAAACGCTGTCACCTCGTCACGCACTGCCTGCAGCCGCTCAGCATCAACGCGATCTATCTTGGTCAGCGCTATCGCGCCGCGCTTGATGCCGAGCAGTTCCACAATCGCCAGATGTTCGCGCGTTTGCGGCATGACGCCATCATCGGCGGCGATCACGAGCAACGCGAAATCAATCCCACTCGCGCCCGCGGTCATCGTATGGACGAGCTTTTCGTGGCCCGGCACATCGATCAGGCCGAGCACGTCGCCGTTGTCGAGCGGCACGTACGCATAGCCCAGTTCGATCGAAATGCCGCGCGCCTTTTCTTCCTTGAGACGATCCGTATCGACGCCCGACAGCGCTCTCACCAGACTCGTCTTGCCGTGGTCGATATGCCCGGCCGTACCTACGATCATGCCTGCATGTCCTTCAGTTGCTCGATCAACTGCGCTTCATCGGCGGCTTCGAGACAGCGCAGATCGAGACGCAATGCATCGTCCGCGATCCGGCCGATGACCGGCCGCGCCATCTCGCGCAAACGCTTCTCGAGCGCGAGCAATTGACGGCCGCCGCGCTTGCCGTCGGCGGTCCTGATCACGAGGCCGTAGCTCGGCAGCACATCGACAGGCAATGCACCGCTGCCGATCTGACTGAACATGGGCTCGGCCACTACGACGTAGCGCTCTCCGGCCACACGCTGCAACACAGGCTGCACCCGCTCCGCGGTAAGCCGGATGTCGTCGCTCGGTCGCGTGAGCAAACGCAGCGTAGTCAGCCGCTCAGCGAGTTTTTCCGGCGCACGATACATCTGCAGCACAGGCTCCAATGCCGCGAGCGTCAGTTTGCCGACCCGCAGCGCGCGTTTGAGGGGATGCTTCTTGATCTTTGCGATCAGATCACGCCGGCCGACGATCAACCCCGCCTGCGGGCCGCCAAGCAGTTTGTCGCCGCTGAACGTGACAAGATCGGCGCCGGCTTCGATGGTTTCGCGTACGGTCGTCTCACGCGGCAAGCCCCATTGCGTCAGATCGACCAGCGTGCCGCTGCCGAGGTCCACCGCAACGGCAAGACCGCGTGCGTGGGCGAGCGGCGCGATGGCGTCGATGGCGACCTCTTTGGTGAATCCGCAGATCGCGTAATTGCTCGTGTGGACTTTCATCAGCAACGCGGTTTGCGGACCGATGGCTTCGTCGTAGTCCTTCAGATGCGTGCGGTTGGTGGTACCGACTTCGCGCAGCCTGGCGCCCGCGCGGCTCATGATGTCGGGAATGCGAAACGCGCCGCCGATTTCAACCAGCTCGCCACGCGACACGATCACTTCTTTCTTCGACGCCAGCGCGGACAACGAGAGCAACACCGCTGCGGCATTGTTGTTGACCACGGTCGCCGCTTCGGCTCCTGTCAGTTCGCAGATGAGTTCGTCGATCAGATCGTCGCGATCACCGCGCTTGCCGGTGCCGAGATCGAACTCGAGGTTGGCCGGTTGCGTGAGCGCTTTCATGACGGCTTGCACCGCTTCGTCGGGCAGCAATGCGCGGCCGAGATTGGTATGCAGCACGGTGCCGGTCAGATTGAAGACGCTGCGCAAGCGGGCCGCGTTGCGCCGGCGCAGCGTGGCTTCGACGGAGGCCCGCAGTTGCGCGATATCGAGCGCGCTCACCGACGCATCGCCGGATTGCGCGCTGACGCGCCAGGCGTCGAGTGCGTCACGCAGAGCACCCAACACCTGCGTACGGCCGAACTCCGTCAGCAACGCCGCAAACTCGGCAGACGCCATCACCTTTTCCACCGACGGCACGCGCGCCATCAGCGCCCGCAATTCAGAGCCGGTTACATCGCTCACGAAGCAATCCTCTTTCTCAGTCGGATTCGCCGGAAGAATCATCAGCCGCAGGATCGGCCTGTTCCGGCCAGAGCCACGGATGCGGCGACGCGCGCCGATAACCTTCCGCTCCCATCAGCAGGTCCAGCGTGAGACTGGCGAGATCATCCGCGAACGGTTCGAAATCGTAGTCCTTCGACTGAATGCCGATCTTCCGGTAAGTATGGCATTCGTCGCACGACTCCGCCTTCAAGGATGCATTCTTCGAATCGGCTTCTCGCGTGGCCTCATCGGCGTCCTGCGAGCCGACTGCGTGATAGGCAATGCCTTTGGTCGAATCGCAGTTAGAGCATTTCGCGCGGACCATGTGCCACTCCGTCGCACACAGGCCGCATTGCAGGTAACGGTAATTGTCATACGCACCGCCCACGCGCACCATGCTCGCCACCGGATGCGATCCGCACACCGGACACAGGCCTAACGTCTCGATGTACGGCACCTCGCGCTTGTCGATGTCCGCAGCGAGGTCGGTCCATACGACTTGCAGCGCGGCCATGATGAACGGCGCGCTCGCCGGATCGACTTCCTCGAAGCGCTGCGCGAAAATCGCGTCGGCCTGGGTGTCGAGAGTGACTTTATCGAGTATTCGCAGTCTGGCGAGGAGCGCTTCGAGCGGCGGTGTGAGTGAACCGGCAGCTTGCACCTTGTCGAGCAATTGAAGAAAAACGTCGTGCCACGCCGGATCGCGCACGCCGGAAAGCGCCGGAATCAGCGGCATGGAATGCTGCTGCGCACTCGCGATCAACTCGGCGCTGGGCGGCTTCGCCTTGAAGCCGGTGATCACGGCTTGCTGCGCGTCCGCCAGCACGGCCATCAGACGCAAATAGCCGGCGATCGGATTGCTGAGCGCCGCCAATTGACGCAGCCGCGCGGCGCGCGCCGAAAAGACCGCCAGCCGTTCCGGCGTACGGATGCGGGGAATCGCCGTGTGATCGAGCGATTCGATATCGCCGGCCTCAAGAATGCGTTGAACCAAAGTATCGACCTCTGAAAACTGCGCTGAAAACTGAAGAGCCGCCGCAGTTCGTCGAACAGGGGCGGCGGCTCGGGGTGCGTGGCAAATTGCGCCACGCTTGTTGCCGATCCTACTTGCCGATGATTTCCTTGAACCAGTTCGGATGATGCTTTCTCGCCCAGCCATAGGTCACGGTCCCGCGCGTCATCGCGCCGATCGAGCCCTTGATCCACAGCGCCGCGTAAATATGCACGACGATACCGACGATCAACACGAACGCAGCCGCAGCATGAACCAGCGCCGCGAGGCGGATGATCTCGATCGGGAAATAGAACGAGAAATAGCGCCGCCAGATCACAATGCCGCTCGCCAGCAATAGCAGCAGGCAGACCACCATGGTGAAAAATAGCAGCTTTTGACCGGCATTGTACTTTCCGATCGCGGGGAGCTTTTCCTCACGATTGTTGAGCACGTCATCTATCTGCTTCATCCACTGGATGTCGGCTTTGTCCAGATAATTGTGATGCCAGAAGCGCAACGCAAGAATCAGGAACGACAGGAACATCACGCAACCGACAAACGGATGCAGAATCCGCGTCCATTGGCCGCCGCCGAAGATCGCGTACAGCCACGACATCGCCGGATGGAACATGGCGAGGCCGGACAGCGCCAGCAGAACGAACGTGATGGCGGTGATCCAGTGATTCGTCCGTTCATTCGGCGTGTAGCGCTGGATCAGGCTGTTGCCCTTCACGTCTTTCAGCACAACTTGCTCGTGATTGTCAGCGTGCTTCATCGGATGCCTCCCGCGAACGGCGTGCTTCATCAGCTTCGTGCTGTGCTTCGGCTTCTTCCGCCTCCGTCACCTCGTTCGGACCGACACGGGTGTAGTGGAAGAACCCTGCCACTGCAGCAAACGCGATCCCTGCCAGCGCCAGCGGTTTCGCCAGACCTTTCCATAGGTAAACCATCGCGCTGATCTTCGGATTCTGCGGCAAACCGTGATACAGGTTGGCTTTGTCGGCGTGGTGCAGCACATACATCACATGCGTGCCGCCCACGCCGGCGGGATCGTACAAACCGGCGTTCTGGAAACCGCGCTCCTTCAGATCGACAATCCGATCCGCCGCCTGCTGCTTCATGTCCTCCTTGGTGCCGAACATGATCGCGCCGGTCGGGCAGGTCTTCACGCACGCCGGCTCCTGACCGACAGCCACGCGATCCGAACACAGCGTGCACTTGTACGCACGGTTGTCCTTCTTCGAAATGCGCGGCACGTTGAACGGGCAACCGGTGATGCAATAGCCGCAGCCGATGCAGTTTTCCTCGTGAAAATCCACGATACCGTTCGTGTACTGCACGATCGCGCCCGGCGAAGGGCAGGCCTTCAGACAGCCTGGATCCTCGCAGTGCATGCAGCCGTCCTTGCGGATCAGCCACTCGAGATCGCCTTCGGTGTTCTCGTACTCCGAGAACCGCATGACGGTCCACGAATGCTCAGACAGATCGCGCGGGTTGTCATAGATGCCGGTTGTCGTGCCGATCTCGTCGCGCAGATCGTTCCACTCCATGCAGGCCGTCTGACACGCCTTGCAGCCAATGCACTTCGATACGTCGATGAGCTTGGCGACCGTGCCCGTCACCGGCTCACGCACTTGCGGTTCGGGCAAGGTCGTGGCCGAGAGGCGTTTGATATCCAGTGATTGCAGTGCCATCTCTTTTCCTTATGCCTTTTCGACCTTGACGAGGAACGACTTGAATTCCGGTGTTTGCGAATTCCCGTCGCCCACGGAAGGCGTCAGCGTATTGACGAGATAACCCGGCTTCGCGAGCCCCTTGAAGCCCCAATGCAACGGCAACCCGACTGTCTGGACCTTTTTCCCTTCGATCATCAGCGGTTTAATCCGCTTGGTGACGAGCGCCACCGCGATGATGTGCCCGCGATTGGACGACACCTTCACGCGATCCCCCGCGACCACGCCCACCTCCTTCGCCAGATCCTCGCCGATCTCCACAAACTGTTGCGGCTGCACAATCGCGTTCAGACGCGCGTGCTTGGTCCAGTAGTGGAAATGCTCGGTCAGACGATACGTGGTGGCCGTATGCGGGAAGTTCTCATGCGTGCCGAAAGCGGCCCGATCGTCCGGGAACACGCGCGCCGCCGGACTGCTGACGACCGCCTTGTTATCCGGATGCAGCGGGTTGTAGCCGAGCGGTGTTTCGAACGGTTCGTAGTGCTCGGGGAATGGACCTTCCACCAGACCGTCGCGCGAGAAGAAGCGCGCCACGCCCTCCGCATTCATGATGAACGGATTCATGCCGTTTTCAGGCGGCTCGTCCACCTTGAAGTCGGGAATGTCCGCACCGCTCCACGTCTTGCCGTTCCACGCGATCAGCTTGCGCGTGGAGTCGAACGGTTTGCCGCTGACGTCGCACGAAGCACGGTTGTACAGAATCCGCCGGTTCGCAGGCCACGCCCATGCCCAGTTCAACGTATTGCCGATGCCGGTCGGGTCCGAATTGTCGCGGCGGCCCATCTGGTTGCCCGCCTGAGTCCACGAACCGCAGAAGATCCAGCAACCGCTCGCGGTGCTGCCGTCGTCGCGAAGCTGCGCGAAGCCCGCCAACTGCTCGCCCTTCTTGGCGAGCACCTTGGTTTTGTCGGTAGCGTCGGTCACGTCGGCGAGCGCCTTGCCGTTGAACTCCATGGCGATTTCTTCAGGCGTCGGGCTTTCCGGATCGGAGTAAGGCCAGCTCATGTTGAGAATCGGATCGGGATATTTGCCGCCGTTCTCCTTATAAGCCTTACGAATGCGCAGCCACAGCCCCGACATGATCTCGAGGTCGCTCTTCGCCTCGCCCGGCCCGTCGGCGCCCTGCCAGTGCCACTGCAGCACGCGGCTGGAACTGACCAGCGAGCCGCGTTCCTCGGCGAAACACGTGGTAGGCAGACGGAAAACTTCGGTTTGAATCTTCGACGGATCGACGTCGTTGAACTCGCCGAAGTTCTTCCAGAACTCCGACGTTTCTGTGGCGAGCGGATCCATGATGACGAGCCACTTCAGTTTGGCCAGACTCGCGCCGATCTTCGCCTTGTTCGGCGCCGCGGCAAGCGGGTTGAAGCCCTGCGCGATGTAGCCGGTCATCTTGCCTTGATTCATCAGCTCGAAGACCTGCAGCATGTCGTATGACTTATCAAGCTTCGGCAGATAGTCGTAGCCGAAGTTGTTCTCGGCGGTCGCGTTATCGCCCCACCACGACTTCATGAAGCTGACATGAAACGCGCGGTAGTTGCGCCAGTAGCTCAACTGGTTCGGCCGCAACGGCTGGCTCGCGCGCTTCGTGATGAAGGCGTCGAAGTCCTGCTCGGCTTCCATCGGCAGCGTCATGTAGCCCGGCAACAGGTTCGACATCAAACCCAGGTCGGTCAAACCCTGAATGTTCGAGTGACCACGCAGTGCGTTCATGCCGCCGCCCGCAATGCCGATGTTGCCCAGCAGCAATTGCACCATCGCGCCGGTGCGGATGATCTGCGCGCCGATCGAATGATGCGTCCAGCCGAGCGCGTACAGGATCGTGCCGGCGCGCCCGGGGACGGCCGTCGATGCCAGCATCTCGCACACCTTGAGGAATTTGTCCTTCGGCGTGCCGCAGGTCCGCTCGACCTGCTCGGGCGTATAGCGCGAGTAGTGCTGCTTCATCAACTGATAGACGCAGCGCGGGTGCTGCAGCGTCGGATCGATTTTGGCGTAACCATCGTCGCCGCGCTCGTAGTCCCACGTGCTCTTGTCGTAGCTGCGTTTATCCGCATCGTAGCCGGAATACAGGCCGTCCGTGAACGAGAAATCCTCGCGCACGATGAACGGCATATCCGTGTAATTCTTGACGTACTCGTGCTGAATCTTGTCGTTGGTGAGCAAATAGTTGATCACCCCGCCCAGGAACACGATGTCCGAGCCGGTCCGAATCTGCGCGTAGTAGTCCGCGACCGAGGCCGTACGCGTAAAGCGCGGATCGACCACGATCAACCTTGCCTTGCGATGCGCCTTCGCTTCCGTGACCCACTTGAAACCGCACGGGTGCGCCTCGGCTGCATTGCCGCCCATCACGAGAATCACATCCGCGTTCTTGATGTCGACCCAATGGTTCGTCATCGCTCCACGGCCAAACGTCGGGGCAAGACCTGCCACCGTCGGGCCGTGTCAAACACGTGCCTGATTATCGAATGCGAGCATGCCAAGACTGCGGACAGTCTTGTGCGTCAAATACCCCACTTCATTGCTACCGGCCGATGCCGCGAGCATGCCGGTGGTCAGCCAGCGGTTGACCTTCTTGCCGTCTTCCGTCGTCTCGACGAAGTTGGCATCGCGGTCTTCCTTCATCAGCCTGGCGATGCGATCGAGCGCGTCTTCCCAGGAAATCCGCTTCCATTCATTCGATCCAGCCGCGCGGTACTCCGGATACTTCAGACGGCTCGGACTGTGAATGAAATCGATCAGGCTCGCGCCCTTCGGGCACAACGTGCCGCGGTTCACCGGATGATCGGGATCGCCTTCAATGTGGATGATGCTGGACTTTGCATTCTTGGCGTTGTCGCCAAGTCCATACATCAGGATGCCGCAGCCCACCGAGCAGTACGGGCAGGTGTTGCGGGTTTCAGTTGTGCGCGACAGTTTGTACTGACGAACCTCGGCTAGCGCGGGTGCCGGAGAGAAGCCCATGAGGGCCAAACTTGATCCGGCGAGCGTGGTGGCGGAGACCTTCAGAAACTGTCGCCGGGACATGTGGGTCATGTAATGGCCTCGGCTCTTTTCGGGATACTAATAACGATTATAGAGGCCGATATGAAGTCCTGCAGCCAGACTGGCACGTCATCAACGTCATTAAATATGAAGCGCCGCAGCCGGTTTCAATGAAACCGGGCACTATTCCTCTTGCAGCAGTTGATTGCGTCCGCAACGACCAAGACCGTGGGCGCCCGCTGTCCTGCGCCGCGCGCGAACAACCGCCATAATGTGGTTATTCGAAGCCTGAAATCCGCTCCACACATGACCGACACCCTCCCCACCGCAAACCCTTCGCCCCGCCTGACCAGCCTGTCGCACGGCGGAGGCTGCGGCTGCAAGATCGCCCCCGGCCTGCTTGCCGATCTGCTCAAGCGTAGCGCGCCGCTACCGTTCTTTCCCGACCTGCTGGTCGGCAACGATACCGCCGACGACGCCGCCGTCTACCGGCTCAACGACGAGCAGGCGATCGTCGCCACCACCGATTTCTTCATGCCGATCGTCGACGACCCGTTCGACTTCGGCCGCATCGCCGCAACCAATGCGCTGTCCGACGTCTACGCCATGGGCGGCAAGCCGATCATGGCGCTGGCGATCGTCGGCATGCCGATCAATGTGCTGCCGCACGACGTGATCGCGGCGGTGCTGAAGGGTGGCGAGTCCGTCTGCGCCGAAGCCGGCATTCCCCTCGCCGGCGGGCACTCGATCGATTCGGTGGAACCTATTTACGGCCTGGTAGCGATCGGTGTGGTCGATCCGCGGCGTGTCAAACGCAACGCCGGCGCGCGGGCAGGCGACGTGCTGATCCTCGGCAAGCCGCTGGGCGTGGGTGTGTTGTCGGCGGCGTTGAAAAAGGACCGGCTCGATTCAAACGGCTATGCCGCGATGATCGCGGCCACGACCAAGCTCAACCGGCCGGGCGCGGCGCTGTCCACGCTCGACGGCGTGCATGCCCTCACGGACATCACCGGTTTCGGCTTGCTGGGCCATACGCTGGAATTAGCCCGCGGGTCGAATCTGACCGCCCGCGTGCGCTATGCGGATCTGCCGTGGCTGCCGAACGTGGTCAGCTTCGCCCAGGCCGGCATTTTTACCGGCGCTTCGGGGCGCAACTGGGACGCTTACGGTCAGGACATTGTTTTGCCTTCCTCATTGCCGTCGACGGCTCGCACCCTGCTCACCGATCCGCAAACCTCGGGCGGCCTGCTGGTGTCGTGCGCGCCAGAATCCGTCGACGAAGTGCTCGCCCTGTTCCGCGCCGACGGTTTCGACGAGGCGTGCGTAATCGGGGAAATGGTCAGCGGAGAACAGCGAGTCGAGGTGATCTGAGGCGCGGACGGACCGACGGACAAAGCGAGGCACGGGCCTGGCAGATGGCTTCGTATTTCGCCTGATGCATGGCCTGGCATATGGCTTGAAGGCGAAACGGAACGGCTCGCCAGCCGGCATTCACGGCGCATGCGATAATTTCGCTTCTCCCGCCGGTCCGTTTCGTCCGTAACCCCTTGAAAAACCTACTTGTCAGCCTAGATCAAGCCGGTGATTTCGATGAAATCATCGACGTGCGCACGCCTTTAGAATTCGCCGAAGACCACATTCCCGGCGCGCTCAACGCGCCTGTGCTGAGCAACGAAGAGCGTGTTCTGGTCGGCACGACTTACAAGCAGGTCTCGCCATTCGAAGGCACCCGGATCGGCGCGGCGCTGGTTGCGCGCAACATCGCGCACCACCTGGAAACCACCTTCGCCGACCGGCCGCGCAACTGGCGGCCGCTGATCTATTGCTGGCGCGGCGGGAAACGTTCGGGTTCGGTCACGACGTTGTTCAATATGATCGGCTGGCAGGCACGTCAGCTGGACGGCGGCTATAAAGGCTACCGGCGCGCAACGCTGGACACCCTCGAGACGTTGCCGAAGAAATTCAATTACATCGCACTAGTGGGCCCGACCGGCAGCGGCAAGACACGCCTGTTGGAAGCGCTGCGCCAGGCGGGTGCGCAAACGCTGGACCTCGAAGCACTGGCCGCCCATCGCGGCTCGCTGCTCGGCGCATGGGCAGGCATTGAGCAGCCGTCGCAAAAGCGCTTCGACACGCTGCTGGTGAGCGCCCTGCGCACGTTCGATCCCAAACGGCCGGTGTTCGTCGAAGCGGAGAGCCGGCGGATCGGTTCGATTGCGCTGCCGCTCGCGCTCCTCGACACGTTTCATCAGGGCGCCTGCGTCGAAGTGTTATCGAGCCACGAAGACCGTGCGGCGTTCCTGCTGCATGACTATGCAAATCTGTTCGACGATCCTGAATCGTTGAAAGCGCAGTTGCAGAAGATGATCGGTTTGCATAGCCGCGAACGTGTCACGGGCTGGCAACACCTCGTCGATGAAAATAGCCGGGCCGAGCTCGCTCGCGAGCTGATCGAACGGCACTATGATCCAGCGTATGCGCGCAGCAGCCGTCAGCATTTCGTGCAGTTGCCGCAGGCGTTGCAAATGAATTTTCGGCCCAACGACGCCGATGTCGTTGAACAGGCAAAAGCCCTGCTTGCCCAATTCGATAACAGCGCGCTCGCTGTCGTCTGACTAAAAACTAACGTTCAAGACCATCCAATATGCAATCAACCCTTCGGCAGCCCCGCGTCGCCCTTGGCTGGATCGTGTTCCTGCTGATCGCCGTCGTCGGCCTCTTCTATGTGAAGTGGTTTCCGTACTACAACCGCGCGTTCGTCGGCGCGAGTCAGCATTCCATCGGCAAGTCGATCCTGATGGGCACGGCGTCGAGCGCACCGGCGGCCTCGTGGCAGGCGGCCATCGATTACGCGCTGGCCTACGGCAAGGCGATCTGGCAAGCCATGGTGCTCGGCCTTCTGCTGGGCTCGGCGGTACAGGCGCTGATTCCGCCGCAGTGGGTCGCACGCGCGCTCGGCCGGACCGATTTCAGCAGCGTGGTGAAGGGCGGCCTGATGTCCTTGCCGGGCATGATGTGCACGTGCTGCGCGGCGCCGGTCGTGGCCGGCTTGCGCGCCCGTCAGGCCGCACCGGGCGCGGCGATCGCGTTCTGGCTGGGCAATACCGCTTTGAACCCGGCCACGCTGATCTTCATGGGCTTCGTGCTCGGCTGGCAATGGATGGGTTTGCGGCTCGCCCTCGGCCTCGTGATGGTGTTCGGCCTCGGCTATCTGGTGAACCGCATGGTCACGCCGAAGGAAGCCGAAGCGTCGCGCGACGCCATGGCGCAACTCGTCACCACCGACGATCCGGGCACCGCGTTCACACGCTGGGTGAAAATCCTCGGAACAATGACGCTGCGGCTGATTCCTGAGTACATCGTCCTGGTGCTGATTCTCGGCGCAGCGCGAGCATGGCTGTTCCCGCACATCGGACCCAGCATCGATAACAGCCTGCTGTGGATCGTCGCTTTGGCGATCGCCGGAACCTTGTTCGTGATTCCGACCGCGGGCGAAGTACCGATCATTCAGGCCATGCTCTCCTTCGGCATGGCCGCAGGCCCGGCCGGCGCGTTGCTGATGACGCTGCCGCTGATCAGCGTGCCGTCGATGGCCATGCTTGGGCGCTCGTTCCCCAGGCGCGTGCTGACGGTCGTGGCGCTGGCGGTGGTGGTTTGCGGGGTGGTCAGCGGGTTATTGGCTATTGCATTGGGGTTTTAAAGCATGAAACGTATTGCAGCATTCGCAGCTACTAGCTGGTCAGCCGCGGCCCTTCTTTACTTCGGACAGCATTCGGTAGCGCTGATCGTGGTAAGCGGGGTCGTCGTGCTGGCCGGCTTCGATCTGCTCCGTCCTTGACGGGATCTACGTCGGACGAATCGTCGCCGACTCGAGCGCCATCCTGCGACGCGAGCCGATCAGCGCGGCCAAAGCCGTGCCGATCCCCAACGCGAACAGACACGCCGTCGGCACCAGCATCGGTGCGACATGGCTGTGCGCCACCTTGCCGACATAAGGCATCAGGTTCTGTCCGGCAAAGCCGCCGAGATTGCCGATCGCGTTGATCGCCGCCACGCTCGCTGCGGCTCTTGCGCCGGAGAAGAACCGCGGGGGCAGCGACCAGAAGCACGGATAGAGCAACGGGATACACGCCCCGCCCAGACATAGCGCGGCGAAACGCAACGACGGGGTCGGCAGGACGAGGCTCGACGCAAAGCAAACGACGCCGATGCCGGCCACCACGCTCATCGCCTTCAACACGACGCGCTCACGCTTGAGCTTGCCGGGCAGCCACAGCAGAAGCAGTGTCGCGAGCGCCCACGGAATCATGTTCAACACACCGTTCAGCGACGACGACACGCCATCGCTTTTCAGCAGCGTCGGCATCCAGTAGGTCACCCCGTACAACGACGTCGACATCAGCATGTATGTCAACGCGAACATGAGAACCTTCGGATCGAGCAAGGCACCCCATGGCCGCGTCGCCTTGGCGTCATCCGACGCTTCCCGCTTGAGCGCGGCGATGACGACGTCCTTCTCCTGCTGCGAAAGGAACGGCGCTTCCTGCACGGAATTCGGCAAGAATTTGAGCGCGACGAACGCAATCAGAATGGCGGGAATGCCGGTGGCGATAAACACCCACTGCCAACCCGCGAAGCCCCATGTGCCGCCCAACGTCAGCAGAAGACCACCGACCAGCGAGCCCAGCATGTTGGCGAGCGAACTGCCCAGCGTGAAGAACCCCAGCACCTTGGTGCGATAGCTTTGTGGGAACCACTGCGTGAGGTAGTAGATGACGCCGGGATAAAAACCGGCTTCGGCAACGCCCAGTGCGAAGCGAAAGGAATAGAAGACGGGCAGCGAACGCGCGAACGCCATCAGCACCGTGACCACGCCCCAGGTCATCATGATGCGGGCGAGCCAGGTCCGCGCGCCGAAGCGATGCAACGCCAGTGTGCTGGGCACCTCGAAGATGAGATAGCCGATGAAGAACAGCGAGGCGCCCAGCCCGTATGACGCTTCCGTCATGCCGAGAGCATGCACCATCTCCAGCTTGGCGAAACCGACGTTCTGGCGGTCGATAAACGAAATCAGAAACATGACGATCAGAAGCGGCATCAGCCGCCACGCCATCTTCTTCATTACCTGCTGCTCAAATCCTGCCTGCGTAGACATGTCCGCTCCGGTTTTCTCGCCGGCCGCCATCGACACTCGCCTCGCGGCATGGCAGCCGCTACGTCGAGGGAAACGGCCAGATTGATGTAGTCATATATATGTTTATATGAACTGGCATCGGACACCATGAGGTGATACCCGAATAGGCGCATGCGGCCCCAGCGGTCCTGGCGGCGCTGCGTTCAAAAAGCGGGGTGAGGTTGAGGCGGATCAGCTCCGCTGTATTCCAGCGGGCCGCCGACTCAGCGGATTTCCACCTGGTACTGAAACGTCGCGGCGGCGCCGCGCGTGCTGCGCCATTCGAACGGCGTGCCCGCGAAGTCCGACGCGACACGCTGGACCTGGATGACAGGGCTGCCGACCGCTACATCGAGAAGCGAGGCATCGTCGGATGTGGCTTGTTCTACTCTTAAGATTTCCGTAGCGGACGCCACGATCTGCCGGCAAAGACGCTCATACAACGGATACAGCAAGTCCTCGAAATCGCCGAGCGGCAACGTGGCCAAGGGTTCGAAACGCGCGCGCGGCAACCAGATTTCTTCAGACAGAACCGCCTGGCCTTCGATCAGGCGCACACGCGAAAGGTGGATCGCTTTCTCGGAGGCTTTCATGCCCAAAGTAGAGCGAATTTCTTCGCCGGGTTTCACGATCTCGCGCCTGAGCACGCGCGCGGTCGGCCGCACCGGCTCGCCGTCGCGCGACTTGAAACGGAAGAAGCGAAACAGCGACGAATCGAAACGGGGCCGGCGGATAAATGTGCCCTTGCCCTGGCTGCGCGTGAGCACGCCGTCGACAACGAGCAGATCAATCGCTTTACGAACCGTGCCAGTGGAGACGTTATAGAACTGCCCCAACTCCGCCTCCGTGGCGATGGGCTCCTCCAGGGCCCACTCACCTGCAGCAATCCGGCCAACCAGGTCGTCACGCAATTGCTGATAACGGGGCAACCGACCATCCGGCTTGGTCACGAAAGAGGTTGCTTCCATAGCATTCATATAGTTGTTCAGAGGAGTAACTACTGTACAACATCCCGCGGCGGCGACGTGAGCAAGGGTTAATACTCAATGACTTTTCGCGGCTTTGCGACCACCATTCATGTAGTCATATATATGACTACATGATAAGCACGACGGAGACGGCTATGTTCACGTGGTACAAGCAAGGCACGCCCCTTGAACGCAACACCTTCTGGGGGTGCTTTGCGGGTTGGGGGCTCGACGCGCTCGATGTGCAGATGTTCACCCTGGCCATCCCCGCGATCATTGCCGCGTACGGCATCGACCATACGCAGGCCGGCGCGATCAGCAGCGTGACGTTGATATCTTCGGCACTCGGCGGCTGGATCGCAGGCGCGTTGTCGGACCGCATCGGACGCGTTCGGACGTTGCAAATAACGATCCTCTGGTTCGCCGGCTTCACCTTTCTCTGCGCGTTCGCCCAGAACTTCCCGCAACTCCTGGTTCTCAAGGCGCTGCAAGGATTTGGATTCGGCGGCGAGTGGGCGGCAGGTGCGGTACTGATGGCGGAAACCATTCGTACCGAACACCGCGGCAAGGCGATGGGTGCCGTGCAAAGCGCCTGGGCGGTCGGCTGGGGTGCGGCCGTGCTCGTGTATGCCGCGGCGTTCTCCTGGTTACCCTCGGACACCGCATGGCGCGTGATGTTCGCCGTCGGCCTCGTGCCGGCCGGCCTGGTTCTATTCGTGCGGCGCAATCTGAAGGAACCGGCACGCGTCGCGCCGGCAAGCGCTGCTCCCAAGGTCTCGGTGCTCGGGCAGATAACCCAGGTCTTCCAGCCGCGCGTGCTCCGGACCACCGTGATCGGCGCCGTGCTGGGCACCGGCGCTCACGGTGGGTACTACGCGATCATGACATGGCTGCCCACCTTCCTCGCCAAAGAACGGCACCTGTCGGTTCTGAACACCGGTGGCTATCTGGCGGTCGTCATCGTGGCCTTCTGGTGCGGCTGCATGGCGAGTGCTTATCTGCTCGACCGCATTGGCCGCCGGCGCAACGTCGCCCTCTTCGCGTTCTGCTGCATCGTGACGGTTCTCGCTTACGTGATGCTGCCGCTGACCAACACGCAAATGCTCGTGCTGGGCTTCCCACTCGGCTTGTTCGCCGCGGGCATCCCAGCGAGCCTCGGCCCGCTTTTCAACGAACTGTATCCGGCTGACATGCGCGGCACAGGCGTCGGATTCTGCTACAACTTCGGACGAATCGCTTCGGCGGGCTTCCCTGTGCTCGTTGGCTACATGAGTCATTCGATGTCGCTCGGTATGGCAATCGGAATCGACGCGGCCATTGCTTACGGCCTCGCGATGATCGCTGTGTTGCTGCTCCCCGAGACGCGCGGCAAACGTCTGCGTGGCGTGGTGCCCGAATCGACGCCCGATGCCGTCGACAACGCGCGATTGACCCTGGACCCGCCGCGGGGCTGACCATGAGTGCTCCCGTATCCCTCGCTCAGTCCAACCCCTGCCGCGTGGACACCCACGCGCACGTCTTCGAGAGAGGCTTGCCGCTCACGGATAGCCGGCGCTACGCGCCTGGCTACGACGCCACGCTCGACACCTATTTGCAACTGCTGAACGCGCACGACATCGGGCGCGCGGTTCTCGTGCAACCGAGCTTTCTCGGGACGGACAATCGCTACCTGCTGCAAGCACTATCGCAAGACACGCATCGCTTAAGGGGCGTAGCGGTGGTTGCGCCCGATGCTTCAGAGGAAGCGCTAGCCGAGCTGCATGGTCGAGGCATAACCGGCATACGGCTCAATCTGATCGAGCAGGCATTGCCGGATCTGGGAGAGAAATCATGGACGCCGTTGCTCGAACGATTGTCAAGACTGGGTTGGCACATCGAACTACACCGGAATGCGCAGGACCTGGCACCGATGCTCGACCGGTTGCTGGAAGCCGGCGTACCCGTGGTCGTCGATCATTTCGGACGCCCCGACCCTGAGAAAGGAATTCACGATCCCGGCTTCAAGACCTTGCTCGGTTATGGCGGAACCGGCCGCGTGTGGGTCAAGGTCTCGGGCGCCTACCGATGTGCGGTTCCCGGTTCTGCCTTTGTGCATGAGGCGACGAGCCAGCTTGTCGAACACTTCGGTGCTGAGCGGCTGATGTGGGGAAGCGACTGGCCCCATACGCAGTACGAACAGGTGATGAACTACGGCCAGTCGTTATCGACGCTATTGGAACTCGGCCTGGACGCAGCGATGGTCGACACGATTCTATGCACGACCCCTGCGTTGTTCTACGGATTCGAACAGCGAACGAATCAGGCTGTGGCGAAATACAGGCAATACGAAGGGGAGAAACTGACAGGACAGCCGCACGATGACGATGTGCGCCGATGTGATGCGAGAACATGACAGTAGACGAAAGCGGAGCCGCTTTCGTCTACGTCACATATGCGTTGGTAGGCTCGATTGGATTCGAACCAACGACCCCCACCATGTCAAGGTGGTGCTCTAACCAACTGAGCTACGAGCCTTTAGAGGCGCGAATTATAGAGACTCCGGGCGCGTCGCACAAGCCCTGCGCGGCAAGTATGTTCGCGGACGAGCGTCCGCCGGTTCGTTCGGTAATTCGTACGCGGTTCGTTGTTCAACCCGCTTCAGTTCGTCGACATCCACTCGGTCTGCACGTCCAGCGGAAAAACTGGCCGCTTCACGTGCTCGAACTTGAACAGCCCGTAATCCGAACTCGTCACACCGCGGCTATCGCACTCCACCAGGCCGGCGGCGATCGGCACAAAAACCGGCCGGCAGTACATGCGTGATTTGAGCAACAGGAAACGCGCGCGGCGCGGATCGATGCCGACGCTCTCGAATACGCCGAGGTCCCAGGGTTCATGCGTGCGCTCGGTCATCACGAGCTTGACCGTGCCGGTGTCGAGCACCGCCGCGCGCCCCATGAACGCGCGCTGGCCTGTGTAGGTCGGGCCGCTGATCACGTATTCGCCATCGGTCAGCGCACGCACTACACCGGTCACGGCGACCGGCGGCTGCGACGTCACCGCGCTGCTTGCGACCTTGTTGCCGATCGTCACCGTCACCGTGCTGCCGACGCCCGCCGCCATCAGCGCCGCGACGGCCTGCGGATCGCATAACGGACCGCTTACGACCCCTTCGAGCTTCTGCTTAAGCGCCTCCTCCAGCAGGTCCATCGTGTCGCACGTGCCGCCCGACATGCAGTTGTCGCCGTGATCGAGCAATAGCACGGGTTTGTCCGCGCCCTGCGCGAGCGCTGCGGCCTGTGCGACCGACTCCGCCAGCGGCCCGCTGCGATAAACGAAATCCTCGCGCTCGTTCCAGATCTGTCGCGCGATGCGCTCCGCAATAGCTTCCGCCTGCGCACGCTCGCCGTTCGCCACCACCACGACGCTGATACACGGCGCCTCGATATCAGCGAGCGAGAAGCCGGACAGCACCGACACAGCAAGCATGCCATCGGCCTCTGCCGCGCGCGCGGCGGCTACCGCGCGCTTCATCGCGCCTTCGGCCGTCGCGCTGCGCAGCGTATGCGTGAGCAGCGGCGGCTGGCGCCATGCGATCACCGGCTTCGCCTTGCCGTGGACCAGATCGAACAGCAGACGCGCCGCATGCGCGCCGGTCTCGTACATATCGACGTGCGGATAGGTTTTGAAACTGACGATCACGTCGGCGTTGTCGATCATCTTCTGCGTGACGTTGCCATGCAGATCGAGTGCGACAGCAATCGGCGCATCGGGCAGCGCGGCGCGCACGCGTTCGAGCAGATCGCCTTCACCGTCGTTCGTATTCTCGGCGACCATCGCACCGTGCAGGTCGAGCATCACGGCATCGCAGCCCGTTGTGGCCGCAACGATTGCATCGCAGATCGCGTCGTACGCGGCGGCTTCGACGGGTCCGCTCGGATTCGCCGATGCGGAAATGGGCGTCACGATTCCAGCATGCTCGCGCTCGGCTGCATCGATGAACGCGGCCATTGCCGTCTGCATGCCCTTGTTGTCGTTGAGCGCGTCTTCGCCGTAGCTCGGGCCATTGCGGCCGAACGCTGCAAGCGGCGTGGCCACTGGCGAGAACGTGTTGGTCTCGTGGTTCATCCTTGCAATCAGGACTTTCATGCTTCCGTGCCCCCCGCCACTTGCGCGGCGTTCAGCATCGCCTGCAACAGCACGTTGCAGCCGGCTTCCAGATGGTCCGCGCGTGCGTCTTCGATTTCGTTGTGGCTGATGCCGTCCTTGCACGGTACGAAGATCATCGCTGCGGGTGCGACACGTGCGAGATAGACGGCGTCGTGACCAGCGCCGCTGATGACGTCCATCGACGAAAAACCGAGCGTGTCCGCACCTTGCTGAACCGCGGCGACCAGGTCCGCCGCGAACGGTTGGGGCGGAAAATACACCACTTGTTCGACGTCGACCGTGATGCCGGCCCTCTCACCCGCAGTCGAGCAGGCAGCGCGTAGTGCGGCATCCATCTCAGTAAGCGAGGCATCGTCAGCGGCACGCAGATCGACCGTTAAGGTTACGCGGCCTGGGATCACGTTGCGCGAATTCGGATGCACGTCGAGCCAGCCGACCGTGCCGCGTCCGTGCGGCGCGTGATCGAGAGCAATGCGATTCACCGCGTGAATCAGATCCGCTGCGACGAGCAATGCGTCGCGACGCAGTTCCATCGGTGTAGGCCCGGCGTGCGCTTCCATGCCGTGCACAGTCACGTCGTACCAGCGCTGACCTAGCGCACCCTGTACGACGCCGATCGTCGTGTCATGCGCCTCCAGCACCGGCCCTTGTTCGATATGCGCTTCGAAATACGCGCCGACCGCATGAGGCTTCCCGCTTTCGCCTGCGTAACCGATTGATGCAAGTGCGTCGCGCACCGAGATGCCCTCGCGATCGCGTTGTTCGAGTGCATGCTCCAACGTGAACGCACCGGCGAACACGCCTGAACCCATCATCACCGGCACGAAACGCGAGCCCTCCTCATTGGTCCACACCGCGACTTCCAGCGGCGCGAGCGTCCGCACGTTGGCATCGGCCAATGTGCGCAACACTTCAAGACCAGCCAGCACACCGTAATTGCCGTCGAACTTGCCGCCCGTGGGCTGCGTATCGATGTGGCTGCCGGTCATCACCGGGGGCAGGTCATCGCGCAAACCCGCACGCCGCGCGAAGATATTACCGATCGCGTCGATCCGCACGCTGCACCCAATCTCTTTCGCCCACGCGATAAAGAGGTCGCGCGCCTTGCGGTCCAGGTCAGTCAACGCGAGCCGGCACACACCGCCCTTATTCGTCGCGCCGATTTGCGCGAGTTGCATGAGACTGTCCCAGAGCCGTGCGCCGTCGACACGCAGATCAGCGAGCGTCGCGACGGTTGTTGATTCATGAACTTGCATCGATGCTTCCTCGTAATGAAGACAGCGTGGGCGTCAGACGACGCCCACGCCCAGATAACGGTCCTTGATCGAATCGTCGGCGGCGAAGGAAGCGTTGTCACCTTCGTAGACGATCACGCCTTGTTCGATGATGTAATGGCGATCCGCGAGTTGTGTGCAGACTTCCAGATTCTGCTCAACCAGCAGAATCGCCACGCCCGCTTCACGGATCAACTTGAGTTGCGCGACGATCTCTTCGACGATCACCGGCGCGAGACCTTCAACCGGTTCGTCGAGCATTAACAATCGCGGATGATTCATCAACGCACGACCGATTGCGAGCATCTGCTGTTCGCCGCCGGAGAGTTGCGCACCACCGTTCGTGCGCCGCTCTTTCAGGCGCGGGAAAATGCGGTAGATGTCGTCGAGTTGCCACGGCGAATCCTTGCGCGCGCCGAGCCGCAGGTTTTCTTCGACGGTCAGCAGACGAAAGACGCCGCGATGTTCGGGCACGAAGCACACGCCGCGCGAAGCGATCTTGTGCGGCGGCATGCCGTTGATGGCAACGCCATTGAATGTCACCGTACCGCGCTGTGGTGCGACGACGCCGGCAATGGCCTTGAGCGTGGTCGACTTACCTGCGCCGTTACGGCCTAACAGCGTGACCGTCTCACCATCATTGATTTGCAGGGACACGCCTTGCAGGATGTGACTCTTGCCGTAGAAGCCGTGAATCTGTTGCACGTCGAGAATCATGCGCGGCCTCCGGTGATCATGTTGCCGAGATAGGCGCTGCGCACGCGCTCGTCGCCGCGAATGTCGTCCGGGCGCCCTTCCACCAGCACGCGCCCTTGCTGCATGACGGTGATCGTGTCGGAGATGTCCATCACGATGCCCATGTTGTGTTCGATCAGCACGACGGTGTAATCGTCGCGCAGGCCGCGGATCAATTGCTTCATGTCGTCGAGGTCGTCGATGCCCATGCCGGAAGTCGGCTCATCCAGAAAGATCGCCTTGGGCCGCGCTGCGAGCGCCATGCCGACTTCAAGCCGTCGCTGCTGACCATGCGATAGCGCGCCCGCAGGCACCTCGCTAAAGCGCTGCAACGCGAGGCGTTCAAGCACACTGTCGACGGTGTCCGCGTGGGTGAGTGCACCGTGCGGCGGCGTCCATGCGTTCAACGCACGCACCGCGTCGACACCTTGCGCGGCGAGCCGCAGATTTTCGCGCACACTCAGATTGGCGAACAGACTCGTCACCTGAAACGAACGCGCGACGCCGCGACGCACGCGTTTATGGTCGGGTTCATGCGTCACGTCATGACCGTCGAAGATGATCTTCCCGTCGGTGATAGGCAACGTGCCCGTCAACACGTGAAACAGCGTCGTCTTGCCTGCGCCGTTCGGACCGATCACCGAGTGCACGGTACGTGGCAAGACGCGCAGATTGACTTCGGAGAGCGCCGTGAATTTGCCATACCGCTTCACCACGCCGCTCGCTTGCAGAATCGCTTCGCTCATACGCGCTCCCTGGTTGCGTGGTTGCCTGCGCTGTTGCCTGTATCGTTGTCAGCGTCTGTGGATGAGTTACGCCGCAGTGCCTGCCAGATTCGTTCGCCCAAACCCCATATCCCACGCTGCATGAAAAGGCTAACGGCGATCAGCACGATACCGAGCAGCAACAGCCAGCGCGGCCATAGCGTGGACAACCAGTCGGCGAACAGCACATAGAACGCCGCGCCCAGCACCGATGCGAACAGATTGCCCGTGCCACCGATCACTGTCATCACGAGAATCATCTCGCTCGTGTGGTAATCGATGTTGGACAGCGGCGCGATGCCGGTCATCAACGCGTGCAACGCTCCAGCGAGGCCCGTCACCGCGCCGGAGATCACGAACGCCATGAGCTTGAAGCGCTTGACGTCATAGCCAACCGCGGCTGCGCGTGCCTCGTTGTCGCGAATCGCCAGCAACGTGCGGCCGAACACCGAGTGCGAGACACGCATCAGCAACCAGAACACCACGAGGAACAGCACGGCGACGAAAGCGTAGTACTGCCACGGCGAAGTCAACGGCACGAGTACTTTGCCGAACAATCCCAGGGCCGGGCGTGGGATGTCGAGCAGACCGTTGTCACCTCCGGTCAGATCGGGCGTGGTGTAGGCGAGGAAGTAGAACAGTTGCCCGAACGCGAGCGTCAACATCACGAAGTACGTACCGCGTTGGCGAATCGAAAACCAGCCGACCAGCGCAGCGGCAGCCGCGCCAATCACGATTGCGGCAAGCAGCGCCACGGGTATCGGCATGCCCGTTTTGGTAAGAACGAGGCCCGCGCAATAACTGCCGAGTCCGAAGAAGATGCCCTGCCCGAAGGAGAGCAAACCCGTATGGCCGAGCAGCAGATTGCAACCGAGTGCGGCGAGCGCGAACACCAGTACTTCCGTGGCTAACGATCCGGAACGCAGCGTCAGCGGCAATACACACACGACCAGCAACGCAAGCAACAGGAAGCGATAGCGGTGCAATGCGTGCTTCAAGCTGCGTTGAGCCGGCCGGGAAGAAGTGTCATGAACACCAGGTTTCGAGGTATCGATCATGCCGCTCTCCCGAGCAAGCCGTTCGGCCGTAGCAGCAGCACTGCGGCCATCGCAACATAGATCATCAGGCGTGCACCTTCCGGCCACAACGTACTCATCACGCTCTGCACGATGCCGACCAGCAACCCGCCAACCAGCGCGCCCAGAAAGTTGCCCATTCCACCGACTACCACCACCACGAACGCGACGCTGAGCGCCTCGATGCCCATGAACGGATCGACACCGCGAATCGGCGCGGCGAGCACACCGGCCAAAGCGGCAGTGGCGGCGCCCAGCGCGAACACCAGGCTGAAAACGCGCATCACGTTGATGCCAAGCAGCGACACCATCTCCGTCGATTCACTGCCGGCGCGCACCGCGCTACCGAGCCGTGTACCCTCCAGCACCCACCACAACAGCGCAGCCAGCACAGCCGTGAAGCCAATCACAAACAGGCGGTATTTCGGGTACACGAAACTGCCCCAGATCACGACGCCGTTCAACATGTCGGGAACCGGCACGTTGTCGCCGAGCGGCCCCCAGATCAGGATCGCGCATTCCTGCACGACGAGGGCGAGACCGACCGTCACGAGAATATGAAACTCATGCTGTTGCGCGTAGACGTGCCGCAGAATCAGCTTCTCGACGATCCACGCAAGCGCGCCGACGACGATCGGCACGACGACGAGCGCGGTCCAGAAATTCATCGACCACTGCATCGCCTGATAGCAAAAGTACGCGCCGAGCAGATAGAACGCGCCGTGCGCGAAATTCACGAAACGCAGCAGGCCGAACACGATCGACAACCCAACCGCGAGCAGGAAATACAACATTCCCACTCCGATACCGTTGACGATCTGCAGGAGATAAACGTTCATGGCGTCCGTCTAAAGGGTGTAGCGATGGGGTGCTGCCAACGAGCTTGCCGCGTTGCTTGCGGCACGGATGCATCAAGCCATCTTGCAGCCGGTCTTGTCGAGCGGGAGGAACGACTGGCCGGAACTCACGATATCCGCGTAGTCGTCGGCGTTTTTCATCTTGTTCTTCGCCTTGCCCTTCAACAGATAGTAGTTCTTCAGCACCTGATGGTCGCCCTTGCGGACCTCCTCCGGACCGGTCAAGCCGTCGTATTTCATCCCCTCGAGCGTCGCGACCACTTTCTTCGGATCGACTGTGCCTGCTTTCACAATGCCGTCGAGCAAGATCTTTGTGCAGATATAAGAACCCGCGAGGCTGTAGTTCGGATTGGCTTTGAACGCGGCATTGCTGCGCTTGACGAGATCGCGATTGAGCGGCGAGTCGATGTCGTGCCAATACTGTGCGCCAAAATAGACGCCTTCGCACAAGTCCGCACCGAGCGATTCGAACTGCTCCAGCCCGGAAGCCCACGCGAGCAGAATCGTGCAATTGTTCTTCATGCCGAAGCTCACGGCCTGGCGCAACGTGTCGGACGATTGCGAACCGAAGTTGAGAATCAGCAGGACGTCGGGCTTCGCGGCGACTGCATTCGTCAGATAGCCGCTGAATTCCTTCTCGTTGAGCGAGTGGTAGCTATTGCCCACGTGCTCAATGCCCTTCTCCTTGAAAATCGCCTTGGCTGCCGATAGCAAACCGTCGCCGAATACGTATTGCGGTGTGATGGTGTACCAGCGTTTTGCTTTCGGCAACATTTGGATCAGCGGGCGCACGGTCTGTTCGATCGCGCCGTAGGTCGGCACGGACCAGCGAAAAGTCGCGTCGTTGCAGTCTTTTCCAGTGATTTCGTCCGCGCCCGCCGTGGTGATAAAGATGCCGTCGGCCTTCTGCACTTCCTTGCCCATCGCCAAAGCTTCGGAGGACAAAATACCGCCCGCGAAGAAACGTGCATTCTTCTGCTGCGCGATTTCCTGCACGCGGCGCACTGCCGTCGCGGGCTTGCCTTCCGTATCGAGCACCGTGTACGCGAGCGGTTGACCGAGTACCTTGCCGTACTGCTCGATAGCGAGCTTCATGCCGAGGTCGGCATACTTGCCGTTCGCCGCGAACGGGCCCGACATCGGCACCGGACAGGCGAACTGCAAGGTCCCGGCCTGCGCGAACGCGCTACGCGCGACCAGCGAGCCCAACGTCCCCGGAACGGCCGACAGCGCGGCCAGCTTCAACATATTTCGGCGATTCAAAATGACGCTCCTTATGAAAGAGACACGCACTGACCGACTGCGAAACTGAAAGACTGCGCGGGCGACGACGAAAGCCTGCTGGTCGCCGAGAAGTTTTCCACCACACCGGCTTTGTTCTATTTATCATGATAAATAGGTTGGACTCGATCGTAGGTACAATAAATTCGAGTGTCAATAAGGCAAAATTCCTGGCGGCAGCGGCACGGCTTTCCGTGCCATGGCAGGCCCGGCGGCCCGTCGAAAGCATGCAGGACAAAACTGGGAGTAACGGAAATGGCCATCGACCGCGCCAAGGCTGGCGCCGCGATTGAGATCAAGCAGCAAAAGCGCGGCGATCTGGTCGCCGAGGAGATCAAGCGGCTCATCACTGAGAAAGACCTGAAACCGGGTGACCGCCTGCCGCGTGAGGTGGAATTGCAGCAGCTCTTTTCGGTGAGCAAAAGCACGATTCGCGAGGCGCTGAAGTCGCTCGAGGTGCAAGGTCTCATCAAGGTGACCACGGGCCCTAGCGGCGGCGGCATGGTGGTTGAAGTGCCGCTCGATCGCACACTACAGCTCTTGCAGAACTACCTGTTCTTCAAGGATGTATCGATCGACGATATTTACACCGTGCGTAAATTGCTGGAGCCGGAGCTGGCGGCGGGTGCGGTGCCGCATCTGACGGAGCAGGACTTCGAGGCGCTCGAAGCAAGCATTGCGTGCTGCGACCGGCCGGCTTCGTCACATGGCGGACAGGACATCGTTCGACAACGTCAGGAAGACGTCAACTTTCACGACATCCTCGCGGCGGCGAATCCCAATCCATTCCTGCGGTTCAGTTGCGAGTTGATCAACGAAATGATCCGACAATTGATCGAGTTTCGTAACGACACGCCGCAGGTCGAACATGAACGTTTTGGTCTCGCCAACGTGAAGATTCACAAAGCGATCACGAAAGCGGCGCGTGAACGTGACGTGGAAAAGGTGCGCGAGCTGATGGTGGTCCACATGACCGAAGCGCCACGCTATGTGAAGCGGATGAAGGGCAAGTTGCGTGGCCGGCTGATTCTCGATTCGGAGATTCGCCGACGCGTGAGGGCGCGTAGTGTGGCGCCGGCTGATGAGCCGGATCAGGAGTGAAGCCGATTTGACAGGTGCCGCGGGCTGGATTGCGCGGCGCTTGCAGCGGAATGTGGGCTGCTTGCCTAGGTCTGAAGTGTACTAACAGTGTGTCCACGGTCGACCAAACCGCCGGGCACAACGACCAGGCAGGGCCTGGTGTATCCGGTCGCCATGATGCGGGACCGGGTGTTCAAGAGACTGTTCGATTCGACACTGCGACAAAACGAGGGGAATCGAAACACCCGTGCAATCGAGATGAAAGTTCGGGTGTACCGGTCAATCTATGCCGATTGGCTTAGGACCGCCATCCCACCGCTTTCGACGGCCAAATTGGGGCGTGTTAGCCGCGTAATAAGGGCTCAACCTTTTACCGCCCGCGCCGTTATTGCATCTGCACAGGCATAACACTGGACCGTCATGGCACAACCTATTCCGTTTTCCCGCAGAACTGGCGCTGCACGTGCTCGGCATGACAAAGCCATGCTGCTGCCAATCGCACGGCAGGTCGCCGACGACCTTGCCCTGCGCGTGCATCTGGCGCTCGACGCCTTGCGCCGGGGTGCCGGCAGCACGAGCGATGCGCAAACGCTCACGCAGGTCATGCTGTTGATGGGTTTTCTGGCTGAATCGGGTTTTGGCTCGACGACGGGCGAGCAGATCGGCGCGGCGGAGAGAGCGGTGTCGGCGGCTTTCGATGCCGGCCGTGAGACCGGCGAGTGGAGATTGGACAGCGCAGGGTTCGCGCTTTTCGCCGAAATCGCATCGAACTACGATCGGCAACTGCACAGCGCACCCCTTTGGGCGATCACCGACGCCAGTGAACGACTTGACCGCTTCACCGCAGGCTTGTCGTATCAGACGCCGGTGCGGAAAAGGGCTTAAACGGATGGGATGATGCAGGACGGCGGGGGAACTAGCGTCGGCGATTTTGCGGCGTTACTGATAGGAGTCACGCCGGTAGAACAGGAGCCGCACCGGACAGGGTCTCACGGTGGCGATGTTTTCAGATGGCTGGTTTTTGCGCCGTAAACGCAGAAACCCCACCTTTGCGGGGTGGGGTTTCTGATGCTGCAGGGGAGCCTGACGATTACCTACTTTCACACGGGAATCCGCACTATCATCGGCGTGGAGTCGTTTCACGGTCCTGTTCGGGATGGGAAGGGGTGGGACCGACTCGCTATGGTCATCAGGCATGA